>Ga0209023_10000820_pt1 | contig 44287 bp, 46 predicted proteins | sample LakOneMetagenome_FD_187468 | JGI IMG/M metagenome (GOLD analysis project Ga0209023, IMG submission 187468) | Freshwater and sediment microbial communities from Lake Erie, Canada (SPAdes) (version 2) | ecosystem: Environmental > Aquatic > Freshwater > Lentic | place: Lake Erie, Canada...
GGTTCGGGCGGGCGGGGGCCCGCGGCTTCCTCCACTGGAGGAACTTCTCCGTTGTTCTCCATGACGCGATTTTCCCATGGACCACTGACAATGTTCGAAGAATAATCAGCTCTGTAGAGAAGTTACTCGAAACAATTTCTGAGGAGAAGTTCTTGGTTTGGGCGGGGTCTCGACAAGCTCGACCAACGCTTGGGGGCGTTCTCGGGGGCGGGTCGCGGGGTCTCGACCGCGCCGGAGACGGCGCTGCTCGACCAGCGCTTGGGGGCGTTCTCGGGGGCGGGTCGCGGGGTCTCGACAGGCTCGACCAGCGCTTGGGGGCGTTCTCGGGATCGGGTCGCGGGGTCTCGACTCGCGCCGTAGACGGCGCTGCTCGACCAGCGGATTGGGTCGCGGGGTCTCGACGGGCTCGACCGACGGGCGGCAGGGCTGGCAACGGCTGCGTGGGTGCTGCCGCTCTCGACGGGAGCAGGGCGGACACGCAGTTACTCCGCTTTTTTGCGCCCGGTGACCGCCGCGTAGCTGAGCAGAAGCAGCAATGATCCGCCGATGGCGAGCAGCCAGGTAGTGAGGTCGAAGAAACGACCCAAATCAATCCCGAACAATAGTCCGCCCAGCCATCCGCCGAGAGTGGCTCCGAGTATTCCGAGCAGCAATGTGACGAACCAACCACCTTCTTGGCGTCCCGGCAGGATGGCCCTGGCGATGGCGCCTGCGATCAGGCCGAGAAGGAGGAATCCGATGAAGCTCATGGGCGGGCCTTCCGTTTCGCGAAGCAGTGACGGCGCCACTATACCCGCGCGCTCGCAGCCGAAACGGATGCGATCCTGCGGAGTGGAACAGCCCTTCCATCTGCTCCGGGCGCGTAGATCGCGATCGGCGGCACGGAGGTCTTGGACACGGAGATGCTGCTGAGCAGATCGATTTCGATGCCTCCTGGCTGGCCCAGGCCGGAGTTCAGGTGTACCGAGCCACCAGGTAGTCGGCGTCGCGGGCATCGGTGATGAGCATGTGGCCGGGGGCATGGCCGATCGCGAGCGCGGGTCGTGACTCCATCACGGCGGCCTGCGGGGTGACGCCGCAGGCCCAGAACACCGGAACCTCGCCGGGTCCCACCACGACCACGTCACCGAAGTCTGGCCGGTCGAGGTCGATGCCGAGTGCTGCCGGGTCACCCACGTGCACGGGGGCGCCGTGCACGGCCGGGTACTGCGAGGTGATCCGCACGGCATCCGCTACTCGGTCGGCCGGAATCGGCCGCATCGACACCACGAGCGGGCCCGACATGGCGCCTGCCGGCGCGCAACGCACGTTCGTGCGATACATCGGCACGTTCGTTCCCTGCTTGATATGCGCGATCGCGATGCCCGCCTCCTGTAGGGCCGCCTCAAAGGTGAAGCTGCACCCCACGATGAAGGTCATCAGGTCGGCGCGCCACCACTCCTCGAGGCCGGTGGGTTCGGCCACCAGAACGCCGTTCTCGTAGACCCGATAGCGTCCGACATCAGAGCGGATGTCGCCGTCGACCAACAGGGGACCGCTCGTCTCGCCCGCATCGAGCACACCCAGAATAGGACACGCCTGTGGATTGCGGGTGGCGAACAGCAGCACGTCGAAGGCCTGGGCACGCGGAACGATGATGAGGTTCGCCTGGGTGAACCCGGCGCACCAGCCTGCGGTCGGTGTGGCCAGGCCGGCGCGGAACAGGGCGCGCGCTGCTGCCGGGCTGACGACGGTCGGGTCGGCGGGCACGGCGGGCACCGTGTGTGCCGAGGCGCCGGCAGATGCAGCGGGCCCGGCGGGATCGGCCGCTGGTGTTACACCCACAGCTTGGCCAGGCCGCCGAGCGACTGGTAGCCCAGGAACAGCGTGAGGAGCCAGGCGAGCACGCCGACGATGAGCAGCCACTTCGGGTACACGTAGCCGCCGAGCAGGTCGCGGCGGCGCCAGGCCACCCAGATGATGACGGCAAAACCGATCGGCAGAATGAGCCCGTTCACGGCCCCGGCCATGATCAGCAGGGTGGCTGGGGCCTGGCCGATCAGGCTGAAGACCACGGTAGACACGGCAATGAAGATGCACGTAGCAATGCTCCGCACCCGCGGGGAGGTCTTCTGAGTGGTCACGAAGGAGATCGACGTATAGGCTGCCCCGATCACCGAGGTGATCGATGCCGCCCACAGGATGACGCCGAAGACGCGGAAGCCGAGCTCGCCGGCCGCCGACTGGAAGGCTTCGGCGGCGAGATTGTCGCTCGTGAGCACCACACCGCCGGCGACCACGCCGAGAATCGCCAGGAAGAGCAGCACCCGGATGACGCCGGTGATGATGATGCCCAGGATGGAGCTGCGGGTGATCTCGCCCACGTTCTCCGGGCCGGAAACACCGGCGTCGATCATGCGGTGCGCTCCCGCGTAGGTGATGTACCCGCCGATGGTGCCGCCGATGAGGGTGGTGATGATGAGGAAGTCGATGTTGTCCGGGATGACGGCGTTCTTGATCGCCTCACCGAGCGGTGGCTGCGACACGATGGCCACGTAGCCGATGAGGACGATCATCACGGCGCCCAGCACGACGACGATCTTGTCGAGGGCGAGTCCGGCCCGCTTGCTGAGGAAGATGGCGATGGCCACCACGGCCGAGAGGATGCCGCCCAGCAACGGATCGATGCCCAGCAGCACGTTGAGGCCCAGACCGGCTCCGGCGACGTTGCCCACGTTGAACACAAGGCCGCCGAGGAAGATCAGCGCTGCGAGGAACCACCCGGCACCCGGGAGCACCGTGTTGGCGAGTTCCTGGGCACGCTTTCCGCTCACGCCGATCACGCGCCAGACGTTGAGCTGCACGGCGATGTCCACGAGGATCGAGACGAGGATCGCGAAGGCGAAGGCGGCGCCGAGCTGAACGGTGAATGTGGTGGTCTGCACGATGAAGCCGGGCCCCACCGCGCTGGTGGCCATCAGGAACATGGCACCGACCAAGGCGCCCCTGTGCTTGTTCTTCAGTCGCCTGGTCTTGACCGGTTTGACCGTCGTTGCTGGAACAGAGGATGACACGGTGCGCTCGCTGTCTGTGAAGGGAACCAGCGAAAGCCATCACCGATTGTTTTGTGACAGCCTACGATTGTTCAACAATCATTACAAGAGTGTCACCGGGCGTGCCGGGTGGAGGTGGGGGCGATCAGGCGGGTGTCTGTGCCGTTCATCAGGCCTTCCTCGGTGGCGCTTGGAGCGTCATCGGGGGGGAAACTTTCGCTCATCGACAACGGCATCTGCGCATTCCGGTAGTAGGGTCCCGGCCCTGGCTGCCAAAAGGTGGGCGTGAGATCGGGCACCGCGCGTTGGAAAGCACCCGTGTTGAGCTCCACCCGCATGCCGCTCGGGTCTCGAAAGTACAGGTAATTCTGCTCGCCGATGGCGTGGATGCTCTCACGGTATTCCAGATGGGTGCTCGGCCCGTGTTCGATGCGCACACCTGCGGGTGCGAGATCCGAGGCCACCTGCAACACCTCCGCCCGGGAGCCCACCCGATAAGCGAGGTGATTGACGCGTCCAGGCCGCCGCGAGCTGTCGAGCACGACGCCCAGGTCGTGGGCGGTGTCGCTGGTGCCGAGCACTGCGAACACCGTGGTGCGCCCATGCTGCAGAGTGCTCGGCGGCAGCACGTGCAGCCCGAGGGTGTCACTGTGCCAGTCCAGGAAAGCAGAGACGTTGCCGGCTGCCACCGTGACATGGTCGAGCTGGCGCACGGTCGCCGTCGCCGGAGGCGTCGGCGCAGCAGGTTCGGCGTCCGTCGGGGGCTCGGGTTCCTGAAACTTGTTGCCGTGGGAAAAGAGTTCCATGGTGTGTCCCCACGGACCGGTGAAGGTGTACGAGCGTCCGTGCCCGAAGCTCGGCTCGCGCCACCGGCCCTGCACGCCCGCGGCCTCCACCCGATGGGCGGCTTCGGCGAGGGCGGCGTCGCTCGCCGTGCGCCATGCCATGCTCACCAGTGCCGGTTCCGGACCGCGCTCGATCACGAGGCTGTAGAGGTAATAGTCTTCGCGCGTTCGCAGGTAGACGGCCGTCTCGTCGCGGTGTATCTCCTGCATGCCCAGCCGCTGCTGATAGAACGCCACGGAGGCAGCGACATCCGGTGCCGCCAGTCGAAGGTGCGACAGGTGGGACAGGAGCTTGTTCATGGGATGGAGCCAAACGTTTAAGCGCGCGTGCGAGATTTGTCAGGGCAATTTGCTCCTTGTCGGCGAGGCCGAGCGAGGCCGAGCGCGTCCGAAGCAGCGAGACGTGCCTGCCGTAACGGTGCCGCAGCCCCGCTATCGACCGTAGCAGCCGCCGACCGGCCGCAGACCGGAACCGAGAACGTTCTCGAAATGGGGGGTGTTGTTTTGTACCAAGACTTTGACAGTGTAAAGAACACCAGTTGTGCAACAAGGGAGTTCAGTGGGCGTCACATCTTTGAAAGAAATCGTCGAGAGCGCCTTCGCTGATCGGTACGGTGTTCCGGCGATAAACGTCTTCAACGACCTCACCATGGAGGCCGTGTTGGCCGGTGCCGTGCAGGCCGGGTCGCCCGTGATCCTGCAGACCTCGGTGAAGACCGTGAAGACCATGGGCGCCGGCGTGCTTGCCTCCATGTGGCGGTCGATGACCGCCGGTATCGAGGTGCCCGTCTGCCTGCACCTGGACCATTGCCCGGACCGCGCCGTCATCACGGAATGCCTTGAGCAGGGCTGGAACTCTGTCTTGTTCGACGCCTCTGCGCTCCCGGTGGAGGAGAACCAGCGACAGACCATCGAGGTGGTCAGCGAAGCCCGGCGATATGGCGCCCATGTCGAAGGTGAAATTGAAGCGATCACCGGCGTCGAAGACGGCGTGGGGAGCGATGATCTCGCCCGGCGTCAGTCCCTTGAAACATCGCTGCGCTTCATCGACGCGACCGGGATCGACGTGTTCGCACCGTCGATCGGCAATGCCCATGGCAGCTACCGGCAGGCTCCGGTCCTGGACACGGCCCGGGTGAGCGCACTCGTCGAGCAGCGCAACATTCCGATCGCCCTGCACGGCGGCAGCGGCCTCAGCGATGAGCAGTTCCAGGACCTGATCGCCCGCGGCTGTGCCAAGGTCAACATCTCAACTGCCTTGAAGGAACGGTTCATGAAGTCGAGCCTTGAGTTTCTGCTGGGCGCCCAGGAGCGCGATAAGTGGGATCCGCCCTCGCTCTTCCGCCACTGCCGCGATGACACCATCGATCTGGTCGTCGGCCTGGCCACCCAGTTCGGCAGCGCCGGCAAGGCGCGGTGACGCGCTGTGCCGACGCTGATTTTCGACTGTGACGGTGTTCTCGCCGATACCGAACGGCACGGTCACTTGCCGGCGTTCAACCAGACGTTCGAGGAATTCGGCATCCCCGTGCACTGGAGCGAAAGCGACTACGCCGAGAAAGTCACCATCGGCGGCGGCAAGGAGCGGATGCTCAGTGCTCTGACCGACGAGGTCGCCCGCAGCAGCGAAAGTGTTCCCGCCGACCTCGAGCAACGCCGGGACCTCGTCGCCCGCCTGCACCGACGCAAGACCGAGCTCTACACCTCCATCGTCGACAGCGGCGCGCTGCCGGCCCGGCCCGGGATCGCCCGGATCGCAGCGGATGCGCTGGCCGCCGGCTGGACGCTGGCCGTCGCGTCGACCTCCGCCGAGGCATCCGTTCGTTCGGTCCTCACCCACGCGGTCGGTCCGGTCCTGGCCGCTCAGATCGCTGTTTTCGCGGGGGACCGCGTACCCGCCAAGAAGCCGGCGCCGGATATCTACCTGCTCGCGCTCACCGAGCTCGGTGTTCCCGCTGGTGAGGTCGTCGTGATCGAGGACAGTCGAAACGGCCTGCGAGCCGCCCATGCCGCCGGACTGCGCACCGTGGTGACGGTGAGCAGCTACACCGCGGACGAAGACTTCACCGAGGCCCAGCTGGTGCTGAGTTCGCTCGGTGATCCTGCCCCGGGGGAGCCGGCCGTGGTGCTGGATGACCCGGGGTCGGTTCGACCCGGAGCCTTCCTCACCCTGGACGACCTTGCGACGATTCTTCAGCGCCAGATCGCTCCTGTGTCCGGTACGACTCACACGCCATCCTCAACACCCACGGAGAACTCATGAGCACCGACAGCCTGTCCGACACCGAATTCGTGGTGCGGTCGATCGCGCAAACTGCGCTGGAGAACGAGACGGTGTTCTGCGAGTTGGACTCGGTGGTCGGCGACGGCGACTTCGGGTATTCCCTCGCCCGCGGCTTCGAGAAAGTGCTCGAGAGCTGGGACGGTTACGCCCGCATCGACAGTGGAGCGTTTCTGCAGGCCGTCGCTGTGACGATCACCAGCCGGGTCGGCGGCACCTCGGGACCGCTGTGGGGAACCGCCTTCCTGCGGGCATCGATGGTGGCCAAGGGTAAGACGACCCTCAGCGGAACAGACATCGTCGCGATGCTGCGCGCCGCCGTCGAGGGGATCCAGCATCGGGGCAACGCTGAACTCGGTGACAAGACGCTCTTGGACGCCCTCGTGCCGGCGGCGAACGAGCTCGAAGCCGGAGTGGCTGAAGGCGGTACGACAGCGGAGATTCTCGACCGGGTTGCGGCCGCCACCCGGTCGGCAGCCGAGGCGACCACGACGATGCTCGCCAAACGAGGCCGAGCCAGCTACAGCGGGCAGCGCAGCATCGGCTCGCCCGATGCCGGAGCGATCGCCGTGGCGGTCATCATCGAACGGCTCAGCGACGAGTGGAAGCTGCGCTGAGCTGTTGCACCACCCTTCCGCACCACCATCCCGCACCACCCCGACACAGAGACGTGGAGACACCATGAAGAAATTCGTCAACGATCCCAAGACATTCGTTCCTGACATGCTCAAGGGCATCGCTCTGGCCAACCCGGACACGCTGCGTTACGTGCCGGATTACAACCTCATTCACCGCGCCGACTCGCCCAACCCGAACAAGGTCACCATCATCCAGGGGTCCGGATCCGGACACGAGCCGGCGCACGTGATGACAGTCGGCAAGGGCATGCTCGATGCCGCCTGCCCCGGCGATGTCTTCGCCGCGCCGCCGCTGGACTACATCTACGAGACGATCAAGCTGCTGGCCTCCCCCCGCGGCGTGCTGCTGTTGGTCAACAATTACACCGGCGACAAGATGGTGTTCGAGATGGCCCAGGAGATGGCGAGCACAGACGGCGTCGAGGTACGAACCCTCTTCATCGACGACGATGTCTCCGTGCAGGACTCCACGTACACAATCGGGCGCCGTGGCGTCGCGGGAAACTTCTTCGTCATGAAGGCGGTCGGCGCGGCCGCCGAGGCCGGCGCATCGCTTGACGAACTCGTTCGCATCGGTACCAAGGTGAACTCGGTCACCCGCACCATGGGTGTGGCCCTCACCGCCTGCACGCCTCCGGCCAAAGGATCGCCGCTGTTCGAACTCGGTCCGGACGAAATCGAAATCGGGGTCGGCATCCATGGCGAACCCGGTCGCCGCCGCGGCAAGATCGCACCGGCGACCGAGATCGTTGACATGCTCATGGAGCCTATCCTCACCGACCTGCCGTTCGCGTCGGGCGACCGGGTGGCCCTGATGGTCAATGGCCTCGGCGGCACTCCGGTGAGCGAGCTCTACCTCGTTTACGGGATCGCCCATGAGATGGCCGAGCAGTTCGGCCTCACCATCGGCCGAAACTACGTGGGGGAGTATTGCACGTCCCTCGACATGGCCGGCGCCTCAATCACGCTGGTGCGCCTTGACGATGAGATCGAAACGCTGCTCGCCGCCCCGGCCGAAATCGCCATGCGCACGTTCTAAGGGCAGCGCCGGAATCCATCCGGCAGAGGTACCTCGGCTGCCGGTCTCACCGCGAGACCGGCAGTCTTGCGTCGGGAACGGTGCGGAGATTCAGCTGTCGGACGGTTCAGGTTCATCGGCTTGGTCGTTCAACTCGGCTACGAGCAGCAGGCCGCGTTCAGCCCATTCGATTTCGTGCTCGGCATGCGAGATGAGTCCCTCATAGGTGTAACGCTTGTAGGCGCGAATGCGTGCCCGCTCGGCCGCCGGGGCATGCGCGAGGCGCTTTTCGAGCATGGGGCTCTGGCCCGTGTCTATTTCCCGTACCTTCTCGAGCCAATCGGCCCGGCGCTGGACGTAATTCACGATGTGGGCCCGCAGCTGCTCGCGCGCCGCTTCGGGTTCGATCCACTCGAGGTAGGCGGCCTTGAGATGCGCCGGGTCGCGTTCGCGGGGATAGTGCAGCGGCTCGATCATCCAGGCTCGAAATGCCGCGATTCCGGCCTCGGTCACGGTGTACTCGCGCTTGGTGCCGTGCGGTCCCCAGGGCACCTCGGTGGCAACGAGTAAGCCCTCGGCCTCCATATGACGCAATTCCGGGTAGATCTGTGAGTCCGGCGCGTGCCAAACGTGGGAAACGGATGCCTGGAATGCCTTGCTGAGGTCATACCCCGTCATCGGTTCCACGGTCAGCAGTGCCAGTAGAGCGTGCCTCAGACTCACGGTGCCCCCATCTTTGTCTTGCCACGAACTACCAGCATAGATACTCTGAAACGGCGCGAACTATCTATGGGGATAGGTAGCCCAACGGAGGATTTCAATGACGATTATCCAGACCCCGCCTTCTCAAGCGAGTTCGACCGCGAGTTCGACCACCAACAAGGTGCTCAACTATCCGCTCAACACCTGGTACGTCGCCGCCTGGGACCACGAGGTGACTCGGGCACTGATATCGCGGACGGTCGCCGACAAGCCGCTGGCCATTTACCGTACCGAAGACGGCAAGCCCGTCGCCCTCGCTGATGCCTGCTGGCACCGGCTCGCCCCGCTGTCGATGGGCAAGGTGCTCGCGAGGGATGAGATCCAGTGTCCGTACCACGGAATCATCTATAACTCGGCCGGCCGCTGCGTGTCCATGCCCGCCCAAGAGACCATCAACCCGAGCGCGACAGTTCCGTCCTACCCGGTGGTCGAGCGCAACCGTTTCCTATGGGTCTGGCTCGGCGACGCCACACTCGCCAACCCGGACACGATTCCGGACATGCACCAGATGGACGACCCCGACTGGGCCGGTGACGGCCTCACCATTCCGGTCACGTGCAACTATCAACTCGTGCTCGACAACCTGATGGACCTGACACATGAGGAATTCGTGCACGGTTCGAGCATCGGGCAGACCGAGCTGAGCGAGTCCGATTTCGAAGTCACCCACGATGACGCCACTGTCACGGTGTCGCGGTGGATGCACAACATCGACGCGCCGCCATTTTGGCTCAAGAACATGCGCGACAAGTTCCCGGGCTTTTCCGGCAAGGTCGACCGATGGCAGATCATCCACTTCGAAGCTCCTTCCACCATCAACATCGACGTGGGAGTCGCCAAGGCCGGTACCGGCGCTCCGGAGGGAGATCGCAGCCAGGGGGTCAATGGCTACGTCATGAACACGATCACCCCGGAAACCGCTCGCAGCGCGCACTACTTCTGGGCGTTCATGCGCAACTACCGCTTGGAGAGCCAGCTGATCACCTCGCAGCTGCGCGCCGGAGTCTCCGGAGTCTTCAAGGAAGACGAGGACATGCTCCAGGCCCAGCAGTCCGCCATCGACGCCAACCCCGATTATGAGTTCTACAACCTCAACATCGATGCCGGCGGGCTCTGGGTGCGCCGCCTGATCGAACGGATGCTGGTGGCCGAGGGCCGGAAGGTTTCCGCCGCATAGGCGGGCCCGCAGCATGGCAGCGACCAATATCGAGGTGTGGCAGCAGGCGACGGTCATCGAAACCGTTCTGGTCGCCGCCAACATCAGGCGGATCGTCCTTGAGCCGTCCCTCCCCAAACGAGCCGAACCCGGGTCGCACCTCGACCTGTTCGTGACCATCGACGGTCAACGGCAGAAGCGCTCGTACTCCATCGTCGATTCGAACCACGACGGCTCGCGGGTGGCGATCAGCGTGCTGCAGGCGCCGCTGTCCCGCGGCGGGTCGATCCTGATGCACGCCCTGCAACCCGGGGATCAGCTCGAGGTGACCCAGCCGCTGCAGAATTTTCCGTTGCGCGTCGGCGCTCCGAACTACGTGCTGCTCGCCGGCGGCATCGGCGTGACGGCGATCGTCAATATGGCCCGAGTGCTGAAGAGCCTCGGGGCGCCGTACACACTCGTCTACGCGGCGCGCAGCCGGGAGCGGATGGCGTACCTGCCCGAGCTGCGGGCGCTGCACGGCGACAATCTCCGGGTGCATGTGGACGACGAGGGGACGGTGCTGTCGGTGGCCGATCTGGTGGGCGGGGTGGGCGTCGATACCGAGCTGTACATGTGCGGGCCGATCCGGCTGATGGATGCCGTTCGTCGCGCTTGGCGGGAGCGTGGCCTCGACACCCCGAACCTGCGGTTCGAAACCTTCGGAAACAGCGGCTGGTACGCCCCGGAGGACTTCATCGTGCGGGTGCCGAGCCTGGGTGTGGAGGCGCGCGTGGGAGCGGGGCGGTCGATGCTCGAAGCCCTCGAAGACGCCGGGGTCGAGATGATGTTCGACTGTCGCAAGGGCGAGTGCGGCCTGTGCGAGGTGAAGGTGCTGGATCTTGAGGGCGCCATCGACCACCGGGACGTCTTCTACAGCGAACGGCAGCAGCACGCAGCCGAAAAGATGTGCTGCTGCGTGTCACGCGCCGTCACCTCGCCCACCGGTTTGGCTGCGGATGCCTCGCGCCGCGGGCCGGCGATCGTCACGATCGGGGTCTGATGGTTCCGCGGCCGTGAACAAATGGATGCCCCGGCGACCGGCGTCGGGGCATCCGGTCGTGCTGGCTGCCTACCGCCGGGAGGCCCGGCGTTGAGCGGTGATCTGCTCGGTGACCGGGCCCGCCTTGGCGCGCTGGATCTCCGCGTAGACGTGCGACCGGAGTTCCATGAATCGCGGCAAGGCGCGGGTGTTGAGTTGGTCGCGTTCAGCGGGCAGGTCGATGATGAGGTCTTCCTGCACGACGGTAGGGGAACTCGACAGCACGATGACGCGTTCGCCGAGGTAGACGGATTCGTCGATGTCGTGGGTGACGAAGAGGATCGTCACGCGGAGCTGCTTCCAGATCGTGCGGATCAGGTCTTCCAGGTCGGCGCGGGTTTGCGCGTCGACGGCCGCGAAGGGCTCATCCATCAGCAAGACCTGTGGGCGGTAGGCGATGGCCCTGGCGATGGCGACGCGCTGCTGCATGCCGCCGGAAAGCTGCCAGGGGTAGCTCTTCGGAACGTGGGACAGGCCGACGGATTCCAGGGCAGCGTCGACGAGTGCGGTGCGCTCAGCCTTGGGAACCTTCTGGTTCTTCAGCGGCAGCTCCACGTTGGCGCGCACGGTCATCCAGGGAAAGAGGCTGCGGCCGTACTCCTGGAACACAACCGCCATGGACTTCGGCGGGCCGGTGACCGTCGTGCCGGCCAGTTCGACGGTCCCACTGGTCTGTTCCATCAGGCCGGAGATGCACTTGAGCAGGGTGGTCTTGCCCGATCCGGAGGGTCCGACGAGGCAGACGAGTTCGCCCGCGGCGAGGTCGAAGGTGAGGTCGCGCACGGCCTCGACGTCGCCGCCGGGAACCCGGTAGATCTTCTGCAGGCCGCGCACCGAGAGCATCGGCACGGTCCTCACGCGCGGGTCCAGGGTGGTCTCGCTAGCTGTCATGAGTGATCTCCTTCAGGCCGTGGTACCAGTGCAGCACCCGACGTTCGACGAATTGGAAGATGAGGGCCAGCGCGAGCCCGATCAGGCCGAGCACGACGATGCCGCTCCACATCTCGGGAATGGCAAAATTGCGCTGGAACTGCACGATCGTGAATCCCAGGCCAGAGGAAGAGGCGAACATCTCGCTGATCACCATGAGGATCAAGCCGATCGACAGCGATTGGCGAACGCCGGCCATGATCTGCGGGGTGACGGCGGGCAATACGAAAAAGCGGATGCGGGCCATGCCGCGGATTCCGTAGCTGCGACAGCTGTCGCTGAGCACGGAGTCCACGGCGCGCACGCCTTCCACTGTGTTCAGCAGCACGGGCCAGATGGCGCCGGAGATGATGACCACCACCTTCATGCCGTCGTTGACGCCGATCAGGAGCATGAGCAACGGCACCAGGACCGGCGGAGGGATGGCGCGAAAGAACTCCAACAGCGGTTCGAGCAGGTTGCGCAGCCAGCGGGTCGACCCGATCAGCAGGCCCAGCACGATGCCGAGGGTGATCGCGAAGAACAGGCCCGTCGCCAGCCGAGCAAGGCTCGGCAGCACGTCGTTGAAGAAACGGTCGCCGACCCACGTGATCCAAAACGTCTGGGCGAGCTGCACCGGCTTCGGCACGTAGAAGTTCGTGGATCCGAAGGACAGCGCCCACCAGAGCCCGATGAGCAGAACGGGCAGGCCGATGAAATAGGCAGCACGCGTGAGAGGGCTCACAGGACCACCTCTCCTCGGACTGAGGGATGCCACGACAGCACGCGTTTTTCAACGATGCGGGCGGCGAGATTGATCAGCACCCCGATCATGCCGGTGGCGAGCACGAGTGCGTACATCGACGAGATGGCACCACCGGACTGGGTGAGGGCGATCTGCTTGCCGAGACCGGGCGTACCGATGATCAGTTCGGCGGTGATGGCCAGAATCAGGGCGACGGCGGCGGCCAATCGCAGTCCGGTCATCAGATAGGGCAGGGCCGTGGGCCAGACGACGTAGCGGATCCGGGCGAGCCGGCCGAGTCCGTAGCTCTTCGCGGTGTCGTTGGCGACGGCATCGATGTCGTTGATGCCGTAGAGGAGCTGGAGCAGTACTTGCCAGAACGAGGCATACACCACCAGCAGCAGGGTCGATTCGATCTTGGTGCCGAAAATGAGCACGGCGAGGGGGATGAGCGCGACGGAGGGAATGGGGCGCAGGAACTCGATCGTGGTGTGGGTGGCGCGACGCAGGAATCGGCTGGAGCCGATGAGCAGGCCCAGGACGATCGCTGCAACGGTTGCGATCAGAAGCCCGAGGGCCCAACTGGCCATGGTGTCGCCGACATCATGCCAGAACGCAGCCTGGGCCAGGTAGAGACCCAGCTGCCCGAGCACCTCGCTTGCGGGCGGCAGGTACTGCTCGCTGACGAGGCCGAGCCGAGGGGTGGCTTCCCAGATCAGGAAGAACAGGATAATTCCGCTGGTGCCCAGGCTCAGGGCTTTCGCCCGGGATCCGGCAGCGCCGCGTTGCTTTCTCATACTGGCAAGCCACTTCCTCGTGGGTCGTGCGATTGACGGGTGCTGCGGACTAGGGCAGGAAGGTGCTCATGTCGGGTGCGGCCTTGATGACGCCATACTTGGCGGCCGCTGTGCCGAGCGCCGTGACGGCATCCACGTTGAAATCGGTCGGGTATTTCGGCAGCACGATCTTCGCGAGCACAGCGGGGGGAGTCTTCGTGTACGTCGCAATGATCGCGCGGACGGCCTCGGGATTGGCCTGCGCGTACTGAAGTGACTTCTTCATGGCGGCCTGGAACTTGGTCACGAGCTCCGGGTTTCCGGCCACGGTTGCTGCGGAGGAGAAGTAGGCGGCGACGTCCAGGTTCGGGTCGAAGTCGGCGTATCCGTAGGAGATGACGCGCTGGCCGCTGTCGATGGCGGCGGTGACGAAGGGTTCGACGACGAAGGCGGCGTCGACCTGACCGTTTGCGACGGCGGCGCTGGCGTCCGGGAACGGAACCTCGACGAAGGAGATCGAAGAGGAATCACCTCCCAGGCGGTCGATGGAGCTGCGCATGACGGTGTCGACGATATTGTTCAGGCTGTTGCCGGAGACCTTCTTGCCGTTCAGCTCGGCAAGTGAGGTGACGGGGGAGTCGCCCTTCACGATGACCGCGCCGAAGTCGCTTCCGACGTCACCGGTCGACGCGACGGCGGAGCTGACGACCTTGAGCGGAAGTCCCTTGTCGTTGGCGACCATGAGGGAGACCAGGTTGCTGAAGCCGAACTGGTAGTCGCCGCTGACGACGGCCGGCACGATTGCGGCGCCGCCGGTGGCGGTCTCGATGGACAGGTCGATGCCCTCATCCGTGAAAAAACCCTGAGCGAGCCCCAGATAGAGCGGTGCCGTGTCGGCAATGGGGATGACGCCCACCTTGACCGGGATCAGCGCGCCGCTGCCGGCGGCGGGGGCGGCCGGGGCCGGGCTCGAGCAGGCGCTGAGGGCGATTGCCGACGCTGCTGCGATGGCGAGGAATCGTAGTTTTTTCATGTCACTCCGTTGTGATGTGTGCGGTGCAGGTGGGGGGGGTGCAGGTGTGCGGTTGAATCTGATGCCTGTCTCGGATGCTATCCAGCGGCAACCTCCCTGACGGATTCACTTCCGCTGAGTGGAAGGAAAAGCCCAACTCGCGTAGGGTGGCGTCAAATGTCCGGAAAACCAGCCCTCACGACGCCCCTCGTGGGCCAAGGTCCGTCGGTGTCCTCACGACCTGCAGCCGACACGCGTTCGGTGGCGGCTCGGGTGTTTGCCATTCTCGATGCGTTTGCCGCGCCCGCCGGCGGGGCGACCTCTCTCGCCCTCACGCTCACGACGATCGCCCAACGCGCGGGCCTTCCCCTGTCCACGGCCCATCGGCTCACCGCTGAGCTGGTGCGGTGGGGAGGGTTGACGAAGCAGGACAACGGTCAGTATTCGCTCGGTATGAAGCTGTGGGAGTTGGGTGTGCAGATGCCCACGGCCCGGAACCTGCGCACGATCGCCCTGCCTTACCTTGAAGACCTCTACGAGACCACGCGGGAGCATGTGCACCTGGCGATCCTCGACGGCCGGGATGCGCTGTACCTGGAGAAGCTGTCGGGGCACCACGCCGTGCGACTCATTTCGCGGGTCGGCTCGAGACTCCCGCTGCATTCCACGGGGGTCGGACTCGTGCTGCTGGCCTATGCGCCGACCGACGTCGTGCAGGACTACCTGTCCGGACCGCTGCAGCGATTCCTGCCTCGTACGGTCACCTCACCTGATCAGGTTCGCAAGCGCCTCGTCACGATTCGCGCCCTGGGGCTCGCGCACATGTCGGAGGAAATGACCTCAGGATCCAGTTCCACCGCGGCTCCGGTTCGGGATCGCACCGGTCAGGTCGTCGCAGCCGTCTCGATCGTCACCCGCACCGCCCCCGAACCCAACCCCGCGCACGAACAGGCGGTCCGCATGGCCGCCCAGGGGATCAGCCGCGCACTCGGGTACCGACGTGCCGCAACCTGAGCCATACTCAGCGCTTTCACTCAGTGGAATAAGCTGACCTTTGATTGCCCGTGCGCAGCACACTTGAAGCATCACCCTGTCGTCGTCGCTAGGAGAGAACATGCCTCACGAAAGAACGCGTGTCGCCATCATCGGCGCCGGTCCGGCCGGACTCCTGCTCAGCTGGGCGCTGCGCGACGCCGGCATCGACTCGATCGTCGTGGAGAACCGCTCCCAGGACTACGTGCTCGCCCGCATCCGGGCCGGCGTCCTCGAGCAGGGCTCGGTGGAGTACCTCACCGGGCTCGGTCTCGGCGACCGGCTCAAGATCGAGGGCATGGAGCACGACGGCATCTACCTGCAGTACGGCGGTGAGCGCCACCGCATCGACTTCAAGGAACTCATCGGTCGCACGGTCACCGTCTACGGCCAGCAGCAGGTGGTGAAAGACCTCGTCACGGCGCACCAGGGGGCCGGATCGACGATCTACTACGAAGCCGCGGATGTTGCCGTGCACGACCTCACATCGACCGCTCCCCGGGTGAGCTTCCAGCACGCCGGTGAGGAGCACACGCTCGCAGCCGACTTCGTCGTCGGCGCCGACGGGTTCCACGGCATCTGCCGAACAGCGATCCCGACGCACAAGATGACCCTGTTCGACCGCAGCTACCCCTTCGCCTGGCTCGGCATCCTCGCCGCTGTGCCTCCTTCGACGGACGAGTTGATCTATGCCTTGCACGAGGACGGGTTCGCGATGCACTCGATGCGCTCCCCGGAGGTCTCCCGCCTGTACATCCAGGTCGATCCCGCCGAGGATATCGCCCACTGGTCGGACGCCCGGATCTGGGAGGCGCTGCAGCTACGCCTGGGCGTGCCCGGCTGGACGCTCACGGAAGGCACGATCACCGACAAGTCGATCACCCCGATGCGCAGCTTCGTCGCGTCCACCCTCGCCTACGGAAACCTTTTCCTGGTCGGCGACGCGGGCCACATCGTGCCGCCCACCGGAGCGAAGGGGCTCAACTCCGCGATCTCCGATGTGATCCAGCTTGCCGAAGCGCTCACTGCCCACTACCGAAACGACGATGCCCCGCTCGCCCGATACAGCGAGACCGCGCTGGCCCGGCAGTGGCGAGTTCAGCAGTTCTCCCGCTGGATGACCGACATGCTGCACCGCAGCCCCGGTGACCTGCAGTCGGATGCCTTCGACTACCGCAGCCAGGTCGGTCAGCTCGATTACGTCACGCACTCGCCGTTCGCCCAGCGCATGCTGGCCGAGCAATACACCGGGCTGCGACCGTGACCCCGGCCGGCAGCGCCGACGCAGGCTGAATCCATACCGTTCACAGGAGAAACCGTGCCCCACGAAACACCCCGGGTCACCCCGGGTCAGCACACCCAGGGTGCCATCAGCGCCGAGATCCGTGCCGTCGAAGCGGATGCCGCCCGTCTGGTTCACCAGGGCGGCGCACCGGAGCTGCATCCCCGCCGGGACTACCCGCCGTATCGCAGCTCGCTGCTGCGGCATCCGACCCACGCGTTGGTCCGGGTCGATCCCGAAGAGGTGGAACGTGTCTCGCCCGCCTTCGGCCACACGGACGTGAACGTGCTCGAAAGCGACCTCACCATCCAGCATGCCGGGGAGCCGCTCGGCGAACGCATCACCGTGAGCGGGCGGGTGCTCGACGGCGAGGGACGCCCGGTGCGCCACCAGCTGGTCGAACTGTGGCAGGCCAACGCCGGCGGCCGCTACGTGCACAAGCGTGACCAGCACCCGGCCCCGCTCGACCCGAACTTCACCGGCGTCGGTCGCGTGATCACCGGAGACAACGGCGAGTACCGGTTCACGACCATCAAGCCGGGTGCGTACCCGTGGAAGAACCACGTGAACGCCTGGCGGCCGGCACACATCCACTTCTCCCTCTTCGGCACGGCCTTCACGCAGCGGCTGATCACCCAGATGTACTTTCCCGGCGATCCGCTCTTCGCTCTCGACCCGATCTACCAGTCCATTGCCGACCCCGCGGCCCGGGCGCGCCTGGTGGGAACGTATGATCACGATCAGAGCCAGTCGGAATGGTCCCTCGGCTACACGTGGAACATCGTGCTCACCGGCCCGAAGGCCACCTGGATGGAAAGCGATGAAGCCCATGACTGACCCCGTGCACACCATTGCGGACTCGGCGCCGGTCGGCGCCGGCCGCGTCGCGCAGACGCCGTCGCAGACCATCGGGCCGTTCTACGGGTACGCCCTGCCCTATGAACACGGAGCGGAACTCGTGCCCGGCCACCATCCGCACGCCATTCGACTGCACGGCACTGTCAGTGACGGCGGCGGCGAACCCGTGATCGACGCGCTGCTGGAGATCTGGCAGGCGGACGGCTCCGGCACGCTCAGCCGGGAGCTGGGCAGCCTGGACCGGGACGGGTTCACCTTCACCGGCTTCGGCCGCGCCGCCACGACCCTGGCCGGGAACTACACGTTCACCACGGTCAAACCCGGTGCGGTCGGCGGCCACGCTCCTTATATCCTGGTCACCGTCTTCGCCCGCGGCCTCACCCACCACCTCTTCACCCGCGTCTATTTCGCAGCGGATGCCGCGCTGCACGCCGCCGACACGGTGCTTGCGCACGTGCCGCCCGACCGCCGGAACACCCTGATCTGCGTGCAGGATGCTCCGGGCTCCTACCGGTTCGACATCCGGCTGCAGGGCGAGAACGAGACCGTGTTCCTGGACTTCGATGTCTGAGGCGCTGGGTTCTGAGCCGCTGGGTTCTGAGCCGCTGGGTTCCGACGCACGGGGTACGGGATCGCTGGGTGGCCCGTTGCGGCGGCCCACTGTCGACGTGGGGCTGCTGAACCCGCTCGGTCACGGCACGATGGAAGCCGCGCTCACAAGCGATGCCTCCTGGTTGCAGGCGATGCTCGACGCCGAGCTGGCCCTCACCCGGGCCCTGATCGACGCTGACATCGTGCCGGCCTGGATGAGTCCGGTCTGCGATGCGCTCACGGACGCCGGGAGTCTCGACATCATGGCCATCGCGGCACAGGGCCGTGGCGGCGGCAATCCCGTCATCCCCTTCGTCACCCATCTCGGGGCGGCCGCCAACGCCGTTCGCGCCGGTGCGTCCGACCATATCCACGTGGGCGCCACCAGCCAGGACATTCTGGACACCGCCGCGATGCTGATCGCGTCCCGCGTGACAGCCGAGGTCAGCCGCCAGCTTCGTCGGCTGGCCGGCACGCTCGCCGGCCTCGCCGGTGAGCATCGCGACACCGTGATGGCCGGTCGCACGCTCGGCCAGCAGGCCTCGCCGACCAGCTTCGGTTTCGTGGCGGCGGGCTGGCTCGATGCCGTTCTCAGCATCCTGCAGCGGGTGGACGGGCTGCGCGCCACCCTGCCGGTGCAGCTGGGCGGCGCCGTCGGAAACCTGGCCGTGCTCACCGAGATCGCCCGCTCCCGTCGGCCGGCCGTGCCGCCCCGGAACAGCATGGACCAGGTCGTCCAGGGGTTTGCCGGGCACCTCGGGCTCGCCGTGCCGAGCCTGAGCTGGCACGCGAACCGTGTCGTCATTTCAGAACTCGCCGCCGTTCTCGCCTCCGTGACCGGAGTGGCCGGTACCTTCGCCCTTGATGTGACGGTGCTGTCCCGCACCGAAATCGCCGAGGTCAGCGAACGCCTCGGAATCGGAGAGGGCGTATCCTCGGCGATGCCACACAAGCGCAACCCGGTGTCCTCGGTGCTCATCGTGGCCGCGGCCCGGCAGACACCCGGCCTGGTGGCCACGCTTTTCGGCAGCATGCTGGCCGAAGACCAGCGGCCGAGCGGATCGTGGCATGCGGAATGGCAGTCGCTGCGGGTGCTCGAAGGGCTCACTATCTCGGCCGTCACCGGCGCGGCCGCCCTCGCCGCGCGCCTGGATGTGGACACAGACCGGATGCGCGCGAACCTCGACATCACCGACGGGCTTGTCTTCAGCGAACGGGTCACCACCATCCTGGCCGAGGCTCTCGGCAAGACGGTCGCCTTCGACCTCGTGCAGCGCGCTTCGCGGGAGGCGTTTGACACGAACCGTCCTGTACAGGTCGTGCTCTCCGGAGTGCTGGCCGCTGAAGGCTGTGACGATGAGCTTCGGTCGCAGGTCTGGGCTGCCTTCGCCTACGGCTGCGACCTGGGTCAGTCCACAGCAGGCATCGACCGCGTGCTCGAACGCCACCGTGCCCAGTGCGGCGAACCGTTCCAAGCTCCCGCTGACGACCTGACCCACAACACAGCAAGGACCCACACCTGATGCCGTCTCCCCTCACGGCCGTGCCCACCCTGATCGGAACGGTCACGGCCGTCCGCCGGCAGGCTGCCACCGCACCGTTGCTGGTCCTCGGCTCCTCCCTCGGCACAACGACCTCGCTCTGGGACGGCGTCGTCGGCCCGCTCGCGGAGCGTCATCGGGTGCTGCGCTTCGACCTGCCCGGCCACGGGGCCAGCCCGGCCACGGTCATCCCGTTCACGGTCGCCGGCCTCGCCGAGGCCGTGATCGCCCTCGTTGACTCGGTTGGCGGTGGATCCTTCCACTATGCCGGCATCTCCCTCGGCGGTGCAGTGGGATTGGAGCTGGCTCTGCGCTACCCGGACCGGTTGCTGAGCCTGGGCGTGATCTGCTCCGGCCCGAAAATCGGCAGCGTTGACGGCTGGACGGAACGAGCCGCCCAGATTCGCGGCAGCGGCACCCCGAGCGTGGTGGTGAGCAGTGCCGAGCGTTGGTTCGCGCCCGGCTTCCTCGAACGCGATCCCACGGCCGGCTCTGCGGCGCTGAACGAGCTCAGCGCGGTCGACGACGAGTCGTACGCCCTGTGCTGTGAGGCGCTCGCTGCCTACGACGTGACGGATGCTGTGCACGGAATCCGCACGTCCGTCCTGTGCGCGTCGGGAGAGTTCGATGCTGCGACGCCCACCGACCTGCTCGTGAGTCTCGCCGCGGCGATCCCCGGCGCCCGTCACGAACTCATCCGCGGCGCCGGGCACCTGCCGGCGTTGGAACGCCCGGCTGTTGTCGCCGCGCTGCTGTTGGAGCACCTCAGCACCGGAACAGGATCACCCACCGCGGCCCAGGCCTACGACAACGGCATGGCCGTGCGTCGGGCCGTGCTCGGTGACGCGCACGTCGACCGGGCGACCGCCGCGATCACACCCGAGACTGCGGATTTCCAGGACTTCATCACCCGCTACGCCTGGGGTGAGATCTGGACCAGGCCCGGCCTTGACCGCCGTACCCGCAGTTTCCTCACCCTGGCGGCCCTGGTGACCGGTGGACACGAGGGCGAGCTCGCGATGCACGTACGAGCGGCGCTGACCAACGGGCTGAGCCGGGCCGAGATCAGCGAAGCCATCCTGCACACGGCCATCTACGCCGGCGTCCCGGCGGCGAACGCCGCCTTCGCCGTGGCCCGCAGCACCTTCGCGCAGCTCGATGCCGAGGCCGCCACCGAGGCCGCCACCCAGGCCGCCACCGAGAACCCCACCCGCTAGAGGACCGGCACCATGGACAAGACATACCCTTCTGCGGCGGCCGCCGTCGCGGACATTCCCGATGGGGCATCCATCGCCGTCGGCGGTTTCGGACTGGTCGGCGTTCCGATCGTGCTGATTCGGGCGCTGCTGAAACTGGGCAGTACCAACCTGCATGTGGCGTCCAACAACTGCGGCGTCGACGGTTGGGGGCTGGGCGAGCTGTTGCGGGAGGGCCGAATCAGTCGGGTGATCGCCTCCTACATCGGAGAGAACAAGGACTTCGCACGGCGCTACCTGGGCGGCGAGCTGGAGGTGGAGCTGACACCGCAGGGAACCCTCGCCGAACGTTTACGGGCCGGTGGCACCGGAATTCCGGCCTTCTTCACCGCCAGCGGGGTGGGCACGATGGTTGCCGAGGGCGGTTTGCCGTGGCGCTACGGGCCGGATGGCGACGTTGTCGTGTCGTCTCCGCCGAAGGAGACGCGGCTGATCAGCTCGCTGGGCTCGGAGCAGGAATACGTGCTCGAGGAGGCCATCGTCACCGACTACGCCCTGGTGCGAGCGGCCCGCGGGGATCGGCACGGCAACCTGGTGTTCGAGAAATCGGCGCGAAATTTCAATCCGGTGGCCGGCATGGCCGGTCGCATCACCATCGCCGAGGTCGATGAGCTCGTCGAACCGGGTGAGATCGATCCGGATCAGGTGCACTTGCCTGGAATCTACGTGAACCGCATCGTGCGGCTCGGGGCCGTGGATGCTGCGGACCTGCCGATCGAGAAGACGACGACGCGTGTGCGGCCGGCAGCATCCGCCGGTCCGGAAGGAACGATCTGATGGCTTTGACCCGCAATGAGATGGCGGCCCGCGCCGCGCAGGACCTCGCCGCTGACTCCTACGTGAATCTGGGCATCGGCTTGCCGACGCTCATCCCCAACTTCCTGCCGGATGGCGTACACGTGGTGCTGCACTCCGAGAATGGTGTGCTCGGCGTGGGGCCGTACCCCTGGGAGGGCGAGGAAGACCCGAAGCTGATCAATGCCGGCAAGGAGACCGTCACCGTGAATGCGGGCGCGGCGTACTTCGATTCAGCGCAGAGTTTCGGCATGATCCGCGGCGGCCTGATCGATGTGGCGGTGCTCGGGGCGATGCAGGTGTCGGTCGCCGGCGACATCGCCAACTGGGCGGTGCCGGGGAAGATGATCAAGGGCATGGGCGGGGCGATGGACCTCGTGCACGGCGCTGACACGGTGATCGTGGTGATGGAACACATCACGAAAACCGGTGAGTTCAAGATCAAGAACACCTGTGACCTGCCGCTGACCGGCAAGGCCGTGGTGACGCGCATCATCACCGACCTCGCCGTGATCGATGTCACCCCGGACGGTCTCGTGCTGCGGGAGGTGGCGCCGGGCGTCACCGTCGCGCAGGTGCAGGCCGCCACCGAAGCCACGCTGCTTGTGCCGGAGCCGCCGTTGACCATCGTCACCCTGCTCACCGAACCGGTGGCGGTATGAGCGCCCTGCGCGAGGTCGTCATCTGTGAGCCGCTGCGCACGCCGATCGGTCGTTTCGGCGGTGCCTTCAAGACCGTGGCGCCCGCTGATCTTGCCGCGGCCGTGATCGCCGCACTGATCGAACGCACGGGCCTGGACGGTGCGCTCGTGGACGATGTGATCTTCGGCCAGGCCTATCCCACTGCCGAGGCCGCCCCGGTGGCCCGGGTCGCCGCCCTGAACGCCGGACTGCCGGTGACGGTCGGCGGCGTGCAGGTGGACCGTCGCTGCGGCAGCGGCCTGCAGGCGGTGCTCGACGCCGCAATGCAGGTGCAGACCGGTATCAGCGACCTGGCCATCGCCGGCGGCGTCGACGTGATGAGCCAGGCTCCCTTCTACACCGTTGATTCCCGCTGGGGGGTGGGCGGAACGGCGGGCATGCTGTTGCGCGACGCCCTCGGCCGTGGCCGGGAGACCGCGGGCGGGCGGCGTTTTCCGGTGCCGGGCGGCATGCTCGAAACCGCCGAGAACCTGCGCCGGGACTACGGCATCGACCGGGTCGAACAGGACGAACTCGCCGTGAGATCCCAGCAACGCGCCCTCGCCGCGGTCGCCGACGGGCGGTTCGTCGACGAGATCGTGCCGGTCACGGTGCCGGGCCGCAAGGGCCCCGTTGTCGTCGCCGTGGATGAGACTCCGCGGGAAACGAGCCTGGAAGCGCTGGCGGGCCTGAAGCCCATCCTGGGTAAAACGGATGCGGCATCCACGGTCACCGCCGGAAACGCCAGCGGCCAGAACGACGCCGCCGCTGCGTGTATATTGACCACGCCGCAGCGGGCGGCTGAACTCGGGCTCACCCCACTGGTGCGGTTGCGGGCCTGGGCGCGGGCCGGCGTCGATCCTTTGCGGATGGGCCTCGGGCCGGTGCCGGCGACGGCGAAGGCCCTCGAGCGTGCCGGGCTCACGCTGGCGGACATGGACCTGATCGAACTCAATGAGGCCTTCGCCGCGCAGGTGCTCGCGGTGTCGCGCGAGTGGAACTTCACCGCCGCCGACTGGGACCGCACCAATGTGAACGGCTCGGGCATCTCGCTCGGACATCCGGTGGGCGCCACCGGCGCCCGCATCCTCGCGACGGCAGCCCGGCACCTGCAGCGCACCGAGGGCCGGTTCCTGCTGGAAACCATGTGCATCGGCGGTGGCCAGGGGCTCGCTGCCGTCTTCGAACGCCTGTGACGGAGCTTGTCACGGCCGGGGGAACCCGAGCGGCGGTTGCCTATTTGCCACCGCGAAAGGGAGGCAGCAGCCTTGGTGGATACCCGCGTAAAGTGATGTAGTGAATAACGTCGGATTCCGCTCGAAGCGCGGCCCCATCCTCATCTCCCTCATGGTCTCCACCGGGCTCGTGGCCATCGACGCGACCATTCTTGCCACAGCGGTGCCCACGATCGTGGGCGACCTCGGCGGCTTCGCGCAGTTCCCCTGGCTTTTCTCGGTCTACCTGCTCGCCCAGGCCGTATCGGTCCCGCTGTACGCCAAGCTCTCCGACACGCTGGGCCGCAAGCCCATCATCTTGGTGGGCATCGCTCTGTTCCTGCTCGGGTCGATCCTCTGCGGACTGGCCTGGAGCATGCCGGCCCTGATCGCGTTCCGGGCCGTGCAGGGTCTCGGTGCCGGCGCCGTTCAGCCGATGGCCGTCACCATCGCCGGCGATATCTACACCGTGGCGGAACGCGCCAAGGTGCAGGGCTACCTCGCGAGCGTGTGGGCAGTGTCCTCCGTCGTGGGCCCCACCCTCGGCGGGGTCTTTTCACAGTTCCTTTCCTGGCGCCTGATCTTCTTCGTGAACATTCCGTTGTGCATCCTCGCCGCCGTGCTGCTGATGCGCACGTTCCACGAGTCGATCGAACCGAGGCGGCACCGGGTGGACTACCTGGGGTCGATCCTGCTGACCGGGGCGCTGACCCTGCTCATCCTCGCCGTGCTCGAGGGCGGGCAGTCCTGGGCCTGGAACTCACCCCAATCGATCGGGGCGTTCACCATCGGCAGCCTGCTGCTGGCCGGGTTCATCTGGGCCGAGACGAAGGCGGCCGAACCCGTGCTCCCTCTCTGGGTGATCTCCCGCCGACTGCTGCTGTCCACCTCATTGATCGGCCTGGGCGTGGGGGCCATCTTGATCGGGCTGACCTCCTTCGTGCCCACCTACCTGCAGGGCGCGTTGAGCGTCTCGCCGCTGGTCGCCGGCCTCACCCTCGCTGCACTCACCATCGGCTGGCCCATCTCGGCCACGCTGTCCGGGCGGGTATACCTGCGTTTCGGTTTTCGTACCACTGTGCTGCTCGGCATGATCCTCGTGCTCAGCGGCTCGATCCTGCTGGCCTCCTTCGGCGGTCAGCCCAATATCGTGATCGTGGGCCTGAGCTGCTTCGTGATCGGCCTGGGCCTCGGCCTGGTCGCCACACCGAGCCTGGTGGCGGCGCAGTCCAGCGTGCCCTGGAACGAACGCGGCGTCGTCACCGGCACCGCCTTGTTCTCCCGCTCGATCGGCAGCGCCGTGGGGGTGGCCATCTTTGGCGCCGTCGCGAACGCCATCTTCGCCGCGTCCGGAACCGGGATGCCCAGCCCGGCCGCGGTCGAGGCGGCATCCACGAGCGTGTTCATCGCCATCGTGATCTGTGGCGTCGGCGTGCTGGCTGCCGCGTTCTGGATGCCGGACGTGCGCGTCAACACGCTGCCGACATCCGCTCTCAGCGAGCCGCAGCCCGCGGAGGGCTGAGTGACGCGGAGGGCTGAGTCACGCGGAGGGCTGAGTGACGCGGAGTGCTGAGTCACAGGGGCTCATTCAGGCGGATGCAGTTCAGCCGACGGCGGTGACCATGGTGAGCACGCTGGTGCCGGCCACGTCGGTCGTGGAGAGTTTGACCGTCAGGGTGCCCAGCTCGGAGAGTGCGGACACGTGCGTGCCGCCGCAGGGGATGCGGGCGGGCTTGCCGGGAAGGGCGCAGGTCCAGTACCGCCGGTCGGTGAGACGGTCGCCGTCGCGGTCGATGTGCACCGCGGCATCCGAGGCGATCCACTCGGCCAGAGTGGCGTTGATGTTCGCGGCGAGTGCCGGAAGGGACTCGTCGAGGCCCTCCGTCACGAAGCCCTTCTTGCGCAGGGACTTGCCGAGGCGGTAGGTGTCGGTGGAGGCGTTTTCGGTGATGAGCGACACGTCGATCGCGGTGCCGTCGAAGTCGGGGTTGCCGAGCGCATCGGTGCGGGGTTCCTTCTTCCATCGATCGGCGAGCGCGAGGTTGAGGGCGAGCGAGGCGAGGTGGCAAGCGGTATGGCCGGCGGAGGTGCGCGCTCGGAAGCCGCCGTCGACCGTGACCGTGACGGAGTCGCCTTCGGTGAGTACGGCGTCGCCTGCCACGATGTGCACCACCACGAAAGCCCAGCCGTCGGCGCCCTTCGGCACCGGGATCTCTTGGCCCACGTACAGCGCCGTGCCGTCGGTCGCACCCACGACGCAGTCGACCACCGGCATGTCGACGCTTTCGGCCCGCAGATCGGCATGGTCCGCGCCCTGGTCGGGCCAGCCGGCGTCGACCGGATGCACGCTGGTCGTGTCCAGCAGAACCGCCCGGCGACCATCAGCGAGTTCCTGCACGTGCAGCACGAACGCAGCGGTCTCCAGGGCTCCCGACGGGTAGCTGACGAGGGTGTCTTCGACGGGATACGTCATCGGGTGCAGGCCTTTCGGGGCGATAGCGGATGATTCGGGGCGGCAGAGCACACGAAGAAGGTGCCGCCACGATCGTGGCGGCACCTTCGATGCTATGTCAGGAAGAGGAAACCTAGCTCTTGCGAGCCCGAGAGGCGGTTTCTTCAGACTTGGCCTTCTTGTCGGCCCTCTTTTCCTTGAGCGACTTGTCGGCGACCTTCTTGCTCGCGTCCTTCTTGGGTGATTTGTCAGCCATGTGCACTCCTTTGCGGTGAGCCATACGGCCCCGTCCCTTGAAGAATACGCGGAAACCACTCCGCAAGCACCACCCCGCGTTGAAGAAGGCACTGATGAAAGTCCCTGAATCAGCCCCGAAAACGGGGGTATGCACGCACGGCCCTGTGCATCGGGTCGCTCCCGTCGTATGCTGTCGATTCAGATGCCTCGCCGGAGTACTGATGGCGGGGCGCACGACAGAGAGGTCGCACGAGATGTCCAGCAGCGCCACCTACAAGGCAGTTTTGTTCGGCCCTAATCCCATGGCCTCCGGTGTGGAAATCGACTTGGAATACGTGGACGGCAAGCATCAGGACATGGTCAAGTTCGAGGCCGTCGAGGACGGAAGCGTGGTCATGCGCAGCTACCGTCGCGGCCACGAAACCGAGGAGCCGGTTCCTTACCGGTTCTTCGAGGAGGTCGATGAGGACTCGAGCGTGCAACCGAGCGTGGCGAACTAGCTCGTTCACTGAGCCTGGATGATACCCATCATGCCGGCGTCTTCGTGGTCGAGTATGTGGCAGTGATACACGGTTCGTCCGCTGAAGTCATCAAAGGCGATCCGCACTCGAGTCGTGCCGCGTGCCGGGATGTTCACGACGTCCTGCCAGATCGCGGTGTCGACCACCCGGCCGCCTTCTTCCACGATCTGCATCGGCCACACGTGCAGGTGCATCGGGTGGTCGAGTGTGCTGGTGTTGGTCAGGAGCCATTCCTCGACGCTGCCGAACTGCACGGTTTCATCGACTCGGGACGGATCAAAGGTTCTGCCGTTGATCGTGGGCGACATCATTCCGCCGCCCATGCCGCCTGTTCCCATGGCGAAGACCAGTTCGCGGCGTGCTGTCACGGTCGCGGCGCGCAGGTCGCGGGGGAGGGCCTGGCGGGGCACGGCCGCCGCAGCGGCGGCACTCTCTCCGGCGACGGTGAGCGTCGCGAGCGTGATGTCCCCCGCAGGTCGTTCCGGGCCTCGTCCCATCATTCCTGCCGAGCTTCCGCGGTCGTAGTGCCGGGTGCGGAGCAGCGAGGTGCCGGCGGCTCCCATCACCAAGAGGTCTGCCCGGTTGCCCGGCGCCATCAGGATCTCGTCAACAGTGCGCGGGGATGAGAAACGGCCGGAGTCCATTCCGAGCAGGGTCAGGCGCTGGCCGTCGAGGCGTAACCGCAGGTAGCGGGACACGCAGGCATTGACGATGCGCCAGCGTTCTCGTTCGCCGGGGCGGGACGCCATGACGGGGGCGAGCTGGCCGTTGACGAGAACGAGTTCTCCCTCGCGACCTGACATCTTTTCCATCGCCGTCGCCGCCGGAATCGTTCCTCCGGAGCCCACCGTGATGTCTGAAATCACGAGCAAGCGTTCCCGGCTGACCGCGATGGCGGTCGGGTCTTCGACGATGATGGCGCCGTAGAGGCCCCCGAACACCTGGTCGGTGACAAAGCCGTGCTGGTGCGGGTGATACCAGTACACGCCCGGCGGGTGATTGAGAGGCAGCTCGTACCGGTAATCGAAGGAGTCCCCGGCCGGGACGGTGACGAAGACGTTGTCGCTGTTGTTCTCCGGGGACACGTGGAGCCCGTGTACGTGCAGGTTGCTCGGGTCCGCCAGGCCGTTGTGCAGGCTCACCCGCAGGGTGTCGCCGGCTCGAACGCGCAGGGTCGGCCCCGGCAAACCACCGTTGTAGCTCAACGCGGTCACCGTGTTCCCCGCTACTGTCACCTGCCCCGCGGCAGCTTCCAGAGCGACCGAGAGAGCCCCATTGCGGCTGCGCAGCTCCGGGGGTTCCGTGAACTCTTTTCCGACACCCGTCTGCGACGGAACGGGAGATGAGGCATCCTGGGTCATCCACAGGCCCGTTCCGCCGACGCCGACCCCGACAGCCCCCACCCCGCCCAGGATGAGCGCGTTGCGCCGCGTGATCGGTCGCATTATCGGCTCTCGCCGAGTATTCGCACGTGGTCGCGATACTGCTCAGCGTTGAGGTCTCCTCGCGCAAAGCGCTCATCCAGGATCAGCCGCGCTCCACTGGGCTCGGGCGACAATGGCTTGGCGGAGGCGGTCTCTGCGCGGTTCGAGAGCGTTCGAACGACGACAGAGATGATCAGGACGATGCCCGCGATCGCCAGCAGACCGAATACCCACGACCACCCCATGCTTGCTGTTCCCGACATCATCTTCTTCTCCGTTCAGTCACTCGGCTTGCCTCGGCTCATGATATACCTGCGGGGGTATCTATTCAGACGGAGCTGTCACCAGATCCGTCCATGTCACTCCGTAGTCGGCGCTGGCCGCAATTCCGTGGTCATCGGCGACGAGGATCCAGGGCGAGCCGCCGCCGACGAAGGTGAATGCCTCCGGAGTTCCGCGGATCGTCCCCGTTTGCGTCCAGGCCTCCGCGAGGCCCTCCTGGCGCCAGACCGCACCCGCCGGGTCGATTCCCACCAACCCTGCACCCCAAGCGGCATCGACGGCCTCGACCACAAGAAGACCAGGGGCGCCCGGCACGAGACCGAAGGTGCGGCCGGCATCGTCACTCATCGTGAGGCCCTCGGCCGTCGTCGCGAAAACACGATCGGGTCGTGCCGGATCCACGGCCAGGTCGCGCAGTGGCAGCACAGCTCGGGCGGACCACGTCGCGCCGGAGTCATCGCTGACCGAAACCGACCCTGCGCCGGCGTCATACCCATAAACACGCATGCCGTCCGCCATGGGGACAGCAGCCAGATCATGGAAATCCGTTTCCCCTTGCAGCGCCACCGGCGTCCAGGAATCGGCGCCGTCAGTGCTGGAGATGAGGCCGAGGTTAGGCAGGTTCCAGTCGTTCTGCTCCGTCGGGGCGGGGTGCCCGGAGGCCAGAAGGAGACCGGGGGCGGCCACGGTGAAGCCCATCACGTCCTGCTCTCTGCCGCCGATCTGCACAGGCTCATCCGTTGTACTCCGAGGTGCTCCTTCGAGATACGAGGGCGGCAGGGTCTTGGTTGGAATGAGCCACATTCCCTGGTGCGTTGCGGCGTAGGTGTCTCCGGTCAGGGGATCTGCGCCGAGGCCATGGATGTGCTGGATCGAACTCATTGTCGACGTGCTGCTGGGCGCTGGGGTGCCCTGTCCGGCCGCGGTGCATCCGGTCAGGGCGAACAGGGTCAGTACAGGCAGCGAGAGCGCCCGCACACCTCGGGGAGAACACCTGAACCTAAGCAAGGGACACTCCACGGGCACTCATGAAGGCCACCGGATCGGTCGGGGTTCCGTCCACGCGGGTTTCAAAATGCAGATGGCAGCCGGTGGAGGCTCCCGTTGTCCCCACCAAGGCAATGACCTGGCCGGGGGCAACCGTTTGGCCGGCTTCCACGAGAAGGGTGCTGCTATGGGCATACCCGGTCTGAATGTCCCCTCCGTGATCGATAAGAATCCAGTTCCCGTAACTGCCCTGATACCCGGACTCGACAACGGTTCCGCCCATCGCGGCAAACACCGGCTGGCCGCAGGGCGCGGCGATATCGGTGCCATTGTGGTCATCGCCGACACCCGCAACAGGTTTGTCGGGGCGGGGGCCGAAAGCGCTGGCGATGCGGCCAAGCACGGGGAGCGCCCATCCCTGTTCGGTGAGTTGGCTCGGGTCGAGGCTGGCCCACGTTCCATCGCCGGATATCTCGGTGTACGACGCGGGTTGGGGAATATCGGTCATCGTGAATCCCTCGCGTTGAACGGGTGCCGGCGTGGCAGCGGATACGTCCAGACTTTGCGCGTCGGCAGCGTATGTCGTGGTGGCCACCGAGTCCGCCGAGGTGCGGGGCGCCTCCGAGCTGACGGCCAGGGCCGGCAGGGACGCGCTCACGGCGAAAAGAACAATCATTGCCATGGCGCTTCCGGAGGTCGACGTGCGCCGACGTGACGCGCGTTTCGGCAGGGGCCGACGCGGTCCCGGCTGGGCGGGCAGGGACCGGCTTTGCCGAACGCGGTTCTCGAGCGCGCGGATATCTCGTCGAGACATCACGGGCGGTGAACCGGGTTCGGACGGTGCAGTCGCGATGTGGTCGGGGTCAAACATGCCAAGCCACCGAGCAGGCACAGGCCAGTCGAGCGGAAGGGGAGAAGTGCATCAAAAAAGTCCTTGTTGAGATTGTGGAAAATGGAACAGGGCGCGCGCAGAGGGGCACCGTCACCAGCCGACGGTCGGTGACGGTGCATCCGGGTGCGAACCCGTTACAGCGTGGTGAGAAGCTGCGCCATGACGCTGATTTCAGTCTGCTGCGTGCTGATGATGTTCGCGGCCAGGGCCTGGGCGTCGGCATTCTCGCCGGTGTCGATTTCGAGCTGCGCCATCGTGATCGCGCCTTGGTGGTGCACCGTCATCTGCTCAAGGAACAGTCGTTCCGCATCGGTTCCCGTAGCATCCTGAAACGCCGTCATGTCGCCATCGGACATCATGCCGTCCGAGCCGCCCATGTCGCCCATCCCTGACATGCCGCTGTCGTTGGCGTTCCACTGCGTCAGCCAGTCCTTCAACTGGGTGATTTCCGGTTCCTGCGCCGCCTTGATCGCGACGGCGAGGCTGGCGATGCCCTGGTCGATGCCGTCCTTTGCAAGCAGGTCGTCGCTCATTTGGACAGCCTGTTCGTGGTGCGGGATCATCATCTGCGCAAACGTCACGTCTGCGTCGTTGAAGACGGCTGATCCCGCATCCGCCGAGGCGCTCGGAGAGCTGCCTTCGGAATTGCCGTCAGAGTTGCCGACGGCACAGGAGCTGAGGGCCACTGTTGCTGCCACGGCGAGGGCCGCCGCCAAGAAATTACGTGTCTTAAACATTGTTCATCCATTCATTGTCAGAGGTCAGACCGGGAGGCCGCAGAGCGGCAGAGCTCATGCTCGGTCTAAACGCGACGGATGGAGAGAAGGGTGAGACTGGGGCGTGGCACCGGAGCAGTGCGAGCAGTTGCGAGCCCGAGCAGGGCTGCGGGCGGTTCGAGGGATCGCCGACGAGAGGCGGGCGGGCGCCTGAAGAGCACGAGAACGACGAGGACAAGGAGCAACACGCACGCCATGGCCAAGAGAGCGCAGTCGAGCAATCCGCCGTGCGTGCTGGCGGAGAGGGTGGCGACCACCGGCGCGGCCAGGCCGGCAGCCGCTGCCGTCGAGACGTCGACTGATGCAGACATCGACGACCCGGCAGGGTGCATGTCATGACCGGTTGATTCCGAATGCAGGGCCAAAACGCCCAAGAGCACGGCAAGGAGGGCCAGCACCGAGATGAACGGAGACAGGGACATGGTGGAAACTGTGCGTGTCCCGTGTTGCGCGTTCATGTCACCTCCATCGTGCGGCCAAGCGGTGTCTCACTGGCACCGAACCCTCCTTCCAAGGTTAGTTCACGCCTCGTCGGCGATCCTGAGAGCGTTTGGAGCTTCCGACGGCGGCGCTGTGAGCCGGCCGGGCTAGATGCGCTTGGTGCCGCCGCGCCCGAGGCGTACCGGCAGGGCCATCAGCGGGCCGACGAAGCGGCGCTGCAGTCGCCGCGCCGGTCCCCACACGTACTGCACGACGTATTGGGCCAGGATGGCTCCGGCGGCGAGGGCGAGTGCCACGGCCGCAGCGGTGAGCAGGTTGAGCAGTCCGTTGATGTCACCGTTGGAGAGCTGCAGCAGTCCGCGGAACAGGATCAGGCCCGGGACCAGCGGGACCAGGGCGGTGACCATGATCACCAGCGGCGGTGTTCGCACGATGCGCGAGGAAATGGCCGCGGCCAGGCCCACGCCGATGGCGCTCATTCCCGAGGCCCAAACCAGGCCGAGGCCGGCCAGGACACCGATCAGGTAGAGGAACTCCGCCAGGGCACCGAGCAGGCACACCACCCAGAACGCCCGCCACGGCACCTGAACCGCGAGACCGAAGCCGACCACGATGACAACGGCTGCGGCGAGCAGCAGGGGCAGGTCGAGCAGGGTGGGCGCATAGCGTGATTGCACGGTCAGGTCTAATCCGAACCGGCTCACCAGCAGCGTGGCACCGGCCACCCCGGTGACCAGTCCGCCCGTGATCAGTACCGCCTCCACCATGCGGGCGGTGCCGGTGAGGTAGAACCCGGACAGGGTGTCGTGCACGGCGCCGAAGGTGGTCACCCCGGCGAGCAGCATGATGATGGTGGCCACAACGACGATGGACGAGTTGACGGTGGGATCGATGACGTGCACGACCGCCGCGGCGATCGGGCCCATCGCACCGCCGACCACGGTCTGGTAGAACAACGGCACCTGTCGATGGTCCAGCGTCGAGGTGATCAAATCGATGAAATAGGTGGCGATGAACGCGGCGATCATCACGACGGGGCCGCCGCCGATCAGCACGGCCGCTCCCGCGCCGACGAGGCTCCAGCCCAGGCGGCGGTAGCGCACGGTGACCTGGGGCTTGGAGCTGACGATGATGGCGAGGCGTTTGCGGGCCTCGGCGATATCGACGGGATGATCGATGAGATCGGCGATCAGCTCCGAGGTGCGCGTGAGCTTGGTGTAGTCCAGGGTGCGGTACTTCACGTTGCGGCTGCGGGTGATGGACTCGTGGGTGGCCTGGTCCTCCTGGGTGAGGGTGATGATGGTGTGCGTGATATTCGCGTCAGTGCCCTTGAGGCCGTAGGCGCGGGTGAGGGCTTCCATCGCCGCGGTGGCGTCTTCCGCGCCCGCCCCGGACATGAAAATCACTTCGGCCAACCGCATCGTGAGGTCGAGCACGGCGCGGGTATACGCAGCGTGGTCGAGGGGAATGGCCCCGGTGAGGTCGTTCATTTGAGCAGCAAGACATCAGCAAGAAACACGGTCACTAGCCAAGTTTACGCAGCCTCGTGCCTCCTCGCGGACAGCAGGGCGATACCGCACACGAGGACGGTCCTGGCCTCGTCCCGGTCTGCCCGTTTTCGGGGAGACGCATTTCGATTCAGGACGGATGTCGTCACTCGACGTCGTGTGAACAAGCCGGTCCGTCGGCATGAAAGCCGGGCGAGACCATACTTGAGGCATGACGATGCAGACAGCACCGACCAGGCGTCGTCGGTCGCGCCGTCCGCCCCTGCTCCACATCGCCGCGGATGAGGGTTCCGGCCCGGTCGTCATCCTCGTGCACGGGATCGCATCATCGTCGGTGACATTTCAGGAGGTCATTCCCCTGCTGTCGACCAGTCATCGGGTGATCGCCATCGACATCCTGGGGTTCGGCCGCTCGCCTGCGCCGGAGGGCTGCCAGTACCGTCTCGAAGACCACGTGGGCGCACTCGCGGCCACCATCCGCTCGCTCCGCCTGCGAGCGCCGTTCATTCTCGTCGGTCACTCCCTGGGCAGCTTGATCGGCACTCGCTTCGCCGCGCTGAACCGCCGTGGCACTCTTCGGGCGGCCTGGAATCGGTTCACCCGGCACGGAGCGGTGTCCCGCGTCGTATTGGTGGGGCCGCCGGTCTACCTGTCACCGCAGGACATCGGCGACCCGCGGGTGCGTGCCCGGGTGGCCGCCTATCTCCGCGCCTACGACTTCCTGCGCACCAACAAGGAATTCACCCTGAACAACGCCGCGTTCCTCTCCCGGCTGCTGCCGAAGGGAGTTTTCGAGATCACGACGGAAACGTGGACCCCGTTCGTGAAATCCCTGGAGAACTGCATTGAAAGGCAGACCGTCGTGAGCGACATCGCCAGCCTGCACGTGCCCGTCGACGTGATCTATGGAGGCCTCGACCAGTTCATCGCTCCCGGGAGCATGAACGTGATCGAACGGATGCGCCACGTCACCATGCACCGGGTCGAGGCCAACGACCACATCATTCGCCGGGGTCTGGCCCGGGAGCTGGTTCGGGTCATCGAAGCGGATGTCGTGGCGGTCGGGCCGCCCGCATCCCTCGATTTCTAGAGCTGCCCGGCCCTTCGCATCGGTCAGCCGCGTCCTGCGGGCACGGCGGACGGGAACGCTGCGCCGGTGAGCTGCTCGGACACCTGCCACAAACGCGCGGCGACGGCATCGTCCAGTGCGCGGGCCGGCATTTTCGCGGGTGCCGGGCCGCCGGTCAGCTCGCCGAAACCGTCCGGCCCGTAGAAGCCGCCGCCGGCGGCGGCCGGGTTGGTGGCGGCGTACAGCGCCGGCAGGATGCCCTGCGGAATCTGCTGCCAGAGCCAGCTGATGCCGTGCGTGGCCTCGCTGACAGCGAGCAGTACCTTGGCCGAGGCGCCGCCGTGGGTGGGCCCGGTGATCTGAAGGTTGGTGATGGTGGCGCCCGGGTGCGCGGCGACGCTGCGGATTCCCCAGCCGGCGGCGACGCTGCGGCGGTTGAGCTCGCGGGCGAACATCAGGGTGGAGAGCTTGGACAGTCCGTATGCGCGGCTGGGACTGTACTTCTGGCCCTGCAGGTCGGCGAAGTCGACGCGGCCGACGCGGGCCATCAGGCTGCTCAGACTCACCACGCGGGCCTCCCCGGCGGCCTGCAAGAGCGGCATCAGGTGCGCGGTCAACGCGAAGTGGCCCAAGTGGTTGCTGCCGAATTGCAGCTCGAAGCCGTCTTCGGTCACGTCGCGCTTCGGCGTCATCATGATGCCGGCGTTGTTGATCAGCAGGTCTACCGGCCGGCCGTTCGCCGCCAGCTGGGCGCCGAAGGCGGCCACGCTGGACAGGGAGGCGAGATCGATGTGGCGGATGCTGAGCTTCGCTGAGGGCGTCACAGTGCGGATGCGGGCGAGGGCCGCCTCACCCTTCTCCTGGTTTCGCACGGCCATGATCACCTCGGCGCCGGCACGGGCGAGCCTGCCGGTCAGCCCGAAGCCGAGACCGCTGTTGGCGCCGGTGACGACAGCGAGTTTTCCGGTGAGGTCCGGCACTGTGATGTTGGCTTCGTTGCGTGCCATGGTTTCTCCCGGATTCATATGGTGTGACGACAATCCAACTCGGTCTTGCGGCCGATGTCGAACCCGTGCGGCACATTCACGGCTCGAAGACGGCACCCGCACGACGATCCTCTGTCACACGAACACCATGATCCCCATCGCCATGGTCATGGCGCACATGCTGAGAATCGTTCCGCGCTCCCACCGGCTCCGGTCGCCCGTGGCCACGAGGATGATCGAATATGCCACGAATGCGGCCGCACCCACGGTGATGAGGGGCAGCAGCAGCGACGCGTGCGGATGCGCTGTGATCGAGTCGATCGAGACTGTGACGGCGTGCGGGCTGTGCGCCATCAGCTGCCCGGCGGTCACGATCAGGCCGAGCAGGTGATGCACGTGAACGACTCCGCTTCGATCCGGCGCAGCCAAAGCGGTCAGTGAAGCGGTGCCGGATCCGATGTGCGTCCGATGCAGAGCAGCCCCGGCCATTCCCCAAAAGATGAGGACCACCGCCCAGAGCACGACGGGTATCCCGAATACGTGAGTACCGGCATCGAGCATCGCACCGGCCATCAGCATGGTCGAGAGGAGCGTATTAAAGGAACGCGAGCGCGGGTTGTTCACCACGCAACAGGCATTCACCGAGGCTGCGACAATCATGAACGCTGTCATCGTCTCGGCCACCAGCATACTTCGCTCAGTGCTGACCGGGCGCGGCGCTCGCCGACACCGCACCGCTGTGTTCCGGAGCTGGGGCTATTGGTTCACCGTCGCGGGCCACTCTGCCCGAGGGGTATGTCGTCACGCCGTCTCCAGCCGCAGTTGATGCACGAAGTCACTTGGAGCATACTGCCGCGGGGCGCGCGGCACGGTTGACATTCGGGTGATCGCGAATTCGGTGGGCTGATTCGGGTGCCGAACGGCGCGAAGATTTCCCGCGCGAACGCGGATGCGCATGAATAGACTTGTCGTATGGAGACACGAACCCTGGGCCGAACCGACCATGCAGTTTCCGTCATGGGCCTTGGTACGTGGCAGCTGGGCGGGGACTGGGGCGCCGTGACGGATACCGAAGCGCTCGGCGTGCTCGCGGCATCCGTGGACGCCGGCGTCACCTTTTTCGACACGGCCGATGTCTACGGTGACGGCCGCAGTGAGCGCCTGATCGGCAAGTTCTTGTCCCAGGATGCGCCCGGCGAAGAGATCACCGTGGCCACCAAGATGGGCCGCCGACTCGATCAGGTTCCTGAGAACTATGTTCTGGCCAATTTTCGGGAATGGACCGACCGCTCCCGCCGCAACCTCGGAACCGAGACGCTCGACCTGGTGCAGTTGCACTGCCCGCCGAGTGCGGTCATCGACTCCGACGAGGTTTACGACGCCCTGGACACCCTGGTGGCCGAAGGCGTGATGGCCAGCTACGGCGTCAGCGTCGAGACGTGTGAGCAGGCGCTCGCCGCGATCGCCCGGCCCGGGGTGGCCACTGTGCAGATCATCTTCAACGCCTTCCGGCTCAAGCCTCTCGACCGGGTGATTCCCGCGGCCCGCGCGGCCGGGGTGGGCATCATCGCCCGAGTGCCGCTGGCGAGCGGCCTGCTCACCGGAAAGTACACCGCGGCGACCGTCTTCGCGGACTCCGACCATCGCAGCTTCAACCGTGACGGCAGCCACTTCGACGTGGGGGAGACCTTCTCGGGAGTGGATTTCGAGGTGGGATTGCAGGCGGCAACGGAATTCGCTCAGCTCGTGCCGGCCGGGTTGACCACGGCCCAGGCCGCTCTCGCCTGGGCGGCGCAGGTCGACGGCGTGAGCGCCATCATCCCCGGTGCGCGTTCGGTCGCACAGGCACTCGGCAATGCCACCGCGGGGGCGGCCGACGAGCTCAGCCTCGAGTTCAATGAGGGTGTGCAGAACATCTACGACCACCTGCTGCGCGACGCCATCCACCCCCGCTGGTAGGTCCGCGCGCTGCCCGCCGCGTGCTGCGCCGTTCTGGCCGCGCGCGCCCGCTGTAGCGGTAGCGCGCGCGCATCGGCGCGCAAGCCTGCGCATCCGCGCCATTCTGGCCGCGCGCGCCCGCCGTAGCGGTAGCGCGCGCGCACAGCGCCGCGGTGCCCCGCGCGATCCGGCTCAGCCCAGGTCGTCGGGGTCTTTTCCGGTGCGTTCCCCGGACTCCATCGCGCTGATCAGGGCCAGGTCAGCGGCATCCAGTGCGAAGTCGAACACATCGATGTTGTCGCGGATGCGCTGGGGCGTCACCGACTTGGGGATCACCACGTTTCCGAGCTGAACGTGCCAGCGGATGACGACCTGTGCTGCGGACTTGCCGTACTTGGCGCCGATGGCGTCGAGGGTGTCGTTGCCGATGGCCCGACCGCGGGCGAGCGGCGACCAGGCCTGGGTCAGGATGCCGTGGTTCGCGTCGTACTCGCGCACCTCCGCCTGCTGCAACCACGGGTGCAGTTCCACCTGGTTGATCACCGGCACGACGGCGGTCTCGGCCAGGAGCCGATCCAGGTGGTGGGTGTGGAAGTTCGAGACGCCGATCGACCGGGCACGGCCGTCAGCACGCAGGGATTCGAGGGCCCGGTAGGTGTCGATGTAGCGGTCCTGTCGCGGAGCGGGCCAGTGGATGAGATACAGGTCCACATAGTCCAGGCCGAGCTTGGTCAGGCTCTTGTCAAAGGCCCGCAGGGCGGAATCGTAGCCGTGACTGTCATTCCACACCTTGGTCGTGACGAAAACGTCTTCGCGCGGGAGCCCGGCACGGTCGAGGCCTTGCCCCACGCCCTTTTCGTTCTCATAGAGCGCAGCCGTGTCCACGTGCCGGTAGCCGGCCTCCAGGGCGGCCTGCACGCTGGACGCAGCCAGGTCGTCGGCGATCTTGTAGACGCCGAGCCCCAGCTGGGGAATGGAATGTCCGTCGTTGAGTGTGAGCAGTGGCGAAGTCATGCTCCCCATCTAACCTGGTCCGGGCTGGGTTTTCCCCGCCGCTACGGCCCCGTCGCCCACGATCGAGGGTCCAGCAGGCGGTCAGCGGTCAGGAGACCTGCACCTGGACGGGCTCGGTGTCGGGAATCGGGCTCGGATCACGACCGCGCAGGTCGGGGTGCCAGCGGCGACCGAGGGCTGGAATGATACAGCCGAGGCCCGCGAAGCCGGCGGCGAGGAAGATCGCCGAGGCGGCACCGGAATGGTCGATGGCGAATCCGGCGAAGGCTGATCCCATCGCGGCACCGATCAGCTGACCGGTGCCGATCCAGCCGTAGGCCTCGGCGGTGTCGCTGAACTTCACGCTCGCCGAGACGATGCCGAACAGTACGGCGAAGGCCGGGGCGATGCCGATTCCTGCGAGGAGCAGCGTGCCGGCCAGCCAGCCGAAGTTCAGCCACAATCCGGCGAGGCTCATGCCGATGGTGACGATGAGCATCCGACTCGCCAGCGCCCACGGGCCGATCGGGGCATGGCCGAGGGCGAGCCCGCCGATAAGTGATCCCAGCGCGAAGATGCACAGGATCCAGCCGGAATTGGCGCTGCCGTGGCCGAACGCAGCCACAATGCCGGCCTCGAGAGCCGCACAGGCGGCAACGAGCATGAATCCCACGATGGTGCTCAGCAGCACGGCCGGTCGCTTGAGCACGACGCCGAGCTTGCGACGGCTGCGCGGGATTCGCACCCGGCCGACCTCGGGCAGTACGAGGAACCAGATGCCGCCACCGATCAGGAACGCTGCCGCAAGCAGGATGCCGGCCACCGTGCTCACCTGGATGGCCACGAAGGTGGCGATCACCGGACCGAGCACCCAGATGATCTCCTGGGCGGAGGCATCCAGGGAGAAGAGCGGAGTGAGCTGACGCGAGTTGACGATCTTGGGATAGATGGTGCGCACGGCCGGCTGGATGGGCGGCGTCGCCAGTCCGGCGACGAGTCCGACGATCATGAGGGAGGGGATCGACATCGGTACCAGTGCCATCGAGATGATGGAGATCGCGCAGACCACCAGGGTGACCACGATCACGCGGCGGATGCCCCAGCGGCCCATCAGCCGGCTGGTCAGCGGCCCGGCAACCGCCTGGCCGATACTCATGGCACCGAGCACAAGTCCGGCGGCGGCGTAGGAGTCGAACAAGCGCTCGATGTGGATAAGGAAGGCCAAGGAGAGCATCCCGAACGGAAACCGTGCCGTCAGCTGGGCGCCGATCAATCGGGCCACGCCCGGCGTTCTCAGAAGACTCATGTAGCTGCTCACCATGCAAGTCTAGGCGTGCGAACCTTCCCATCCTCAGACGGATGCCACGGAGTACGGTGACTTTGTGATCACACTCATCTCAGCTGACGATCTGGCCCATCTGCTCAGCGCAAGCACCGAGGTGCGGATCCTCGATGTGCGCTGGAAATTGGGCGACCCGCACGGACAGGAGGCCTATCGCAGCGGCCATATTCCTGGAGCCGCATACGTCGACCTGGATGAGCAGCTGGCCGGTCATGGCCGGCCCTCCGATGGCCGTCATCCCTTGCCTGCCCTCGAAGACCTTCAGGAGGCGGCCCGGGCGTGGGGCATCAACGACGGTGACACGGTCGTGGTCTATGACGACCTGGCCAATCAGTCCGCCGCCCGAGCCTGGTGGCTGTTGCGGCACGCCGGCATCGAGAATGTGCTGTTGCTCGACGGCGCCCTCGCGGCTTGGCGCCGGGCCGGGCTGCCCGTGGATACCGGGGACGCCACGATCACCCGCGGCTCGGTGCGGCTCTCCTACGGAACGCTGCCGACGCTGGACGCGGATGCTGCCGCCGAGTGGGGCCGTCGAGGGCTGCTGCTCGATGCTCGTGCGCCGTCGCGGTACCGCGGAGAGGTTGAACCGGTGGACCCTCAGGCCGGGCATATTCCGGGCGCGACCAGCGCACCCTCGAGCGATCTGTTCGACGGTGATGGACGTTTCCTCAACGTCGAGAAGCTGCGCGCGCACTTTCACCGGCTCGGAGTGCGCGATACCGTCGGGGTGTACTGCGGGTCCGGGGTGACAGCCGCCCATGAGGCGGCAGCGCTCACGATCGCCGGCTATGTGCCCGTGCTCTACCCGGGCTCGTGGTCGCAGTGGTCCAACCTGCCGGGTCGCCCGATCGAAATCGGCGACCCTGACGGTGCGGTGGGGGACCCGGCTCAGAAGTCGTAGCGATGCCGCACGTGGTGCCGGTCGGAGCTGGCCTGCCAGAATTCGATCTCGGTCGGGCGCAGGGCGTAGAGCTGCCAGCTGGGATTCGCCGAACCGTCGGTGGCCGGCCGGGCGTCCCAGTCGGCGGCCGAGGCCTCGGCGGAGAGCTCCCGGACCACGCCGCACACGCGCACCTGCCGACCGAGCGCCGACCAGTAAAAGTTCATCGCCGCATTCGGGTTGGCGGTGAGCTCCCGGCCCTTGCGCGACGTCCTCGACGAGGCGAACTGCCATTCCCCCTCGTCGATGTCCTTCAGGATCAGCATGCGCGAGGAGACGGCGGCGTCCGTCGTCGCCGTGGCGAGGCTGAAGGCGTGCGGCTGGGGAAGGCCTTCGGCCAGTGCGTCATCGAACCATTCACGGAACAGCACGGTCGGGTCGGCGTTCGCCGTGGCCGGATCGAAGCGGGGCAGGCCGTCTCCGAAGTCAGGTAAGGCACGCAATATCTGTCGGAATGATTCGCTCATGTGCCTACCGTAGAGGTGCCCGCTGCGAATGGAATCCACGTCCGGCGACCGCTGCTGGAGTTGATCAGAGCGCATCCATCCGGAGACACGGCGCGCGCGCGTCGCTGCTGAAACGCAAACAGTGGCAAAATAGGCCCCGCACCGTCGCTGTGGTGAATACCTGCAGATCATTGCTTGTGTTCGCCGATCAGTTCTATTTCTTCCCGGCAAAACGCTCGAAGTTGCGCAACATTCCGATCATGACGCTCATGAAGTGGCTTCAAACCTGCTCGTAGCGCAAGAAATCGTCGTACAACGGTGCTATAAGCTCAGGCCTGTCGCATCGTGTGCACGGCTTCAATGACGAACCCATCTCCAGATCACAACGAAGGACTTCTCATGCGCGTCAGATATGTCATCCCGGCCTTTGCTGCCGTGGCCGCCCTTCTCCTCACCGGATGCGTTGACAACTCAACCACCAACCCCGGTTCGACAGAGAGTGCCAGCACCATCGCTGCCGATCCCGCCGCAGTCGCACTGCTGCCCGCCAGCCTCAAGGACGCCGGCACGCTCGTGATCGGAACTGACGCAGCGTACCCGCCGAACGAGTTCAAGGACAACGCCGGCGAGCCCATCGGCTGGGGAATCGAGCTCGCCAAGGGCATTTCCGCCAAGCTCGGCCTCACCCCCAAATTCCAGATCGCCTCGTTTGACAACATCATCCCGAGCATCACCGGCGGGACGGTCGACATCGGCGAATCGTCGTTCACCGACAACCTGGAGCGGGAGAAGCAGGTCGACTTCGTCAACTACTACAACGCCGGTATCCTCTGGGCCGCCGCAGCCGGCAGCACCATCGATCCCAATAACGCGTGCGGCCTCACGGTTGCCGTTCAGTCGAACACGGTTGAAGACACCGACGAACTCCCCGCCAAGAACGAGGCCTGCATTGCCGCCGGCAAGCCCAAGATCGACGTTTTGCCCTACCCGTCTCAGGATGAAGCAACCAACGCCGTCGTATTGGGCAAGGCCGACGCCTTGAGCGCTGACTCGCCCGTCACCCTGTACGCGATCTCCAAGACCGAGGGCAAGCTGGAGGCCGCCGGTGAAAGCTTCGACGTGGCGCCGTACGGCATCACCGTCAACAAGGGCTCGGAATTGACCAAGGCTGTTCAGGTCGCCTTGCAGTCCATGGTCGATGACGGTTCCTACGGCAAGATCCTTGACACCTGGGGCGTCACCGACGGCGGCATCTCCAAGATCACCATCAACGCCGCGGCAAACGGGTAGCGCATGTCTAACACAGTCGTGAATCGTTCGGCGGGGTCCGCCCCGCCGAACGATGGCGGAAACGCCGCCGGCATCAAGGCGATTCGCCTGCGCCACCCGTGGCGCAACATCTTTGCCACGGTGTTGCTGCTGATCATCGCCCTGTTCGTGCTCGATGCCGCGCAACGCTCCGCCTACGACTGGCCTTCGGTGGCCAAGTACCTGTTCGATCAGAGAATCTCGCAGGCCGCCCTGGTCACCCTGGAGCTGACGGTGTACTCGATGGTGATCGCCATCATCCTCGGCGTCGTGCTCGCCGTGATGCGGCTCTCGCCGAACCCGGTGGTCAGCAGCATCGCCTGGGTGTACCTGTGGATCTTCCGCGGTACCCCCATTTACGTGCAGCTGGTGTTCTGGGGCCTGATCGGTACCATCTACCAGTCCATCGACATCGGACTTCCCTTCACCGAACCGTGGGTGTCGATCTCCACGAAGGTTGCCGTGAGTGCGTTCATGCTTGCCGTGGTGGGGTTGGCGCTCAACGAAGCCGCGTACATGGCCGAAATCGTGCGCGCCGGGCTGCTCTCCGTCGACAGCGGCCAGGAAGAGGCCGCCACGGCGCTGGGCATGAGCTGGTTCCAGACCATGACGCGCATCATCATCCCGCAATCGATGCGCGTCATCATCCCGCCCTCCGGCAACGAGGTCATCTCGATGCTCAAGACGACGTCTTTGGTGATCGCCATCCCCTTCACCCTGGAGCTCTACACCCGCTCTCGGGATATTTCCGCCGAGACGTTCAACCCGGTGCCGATGCTGATCGTGGCGTCGATCTGGTACCTGTTCTTCACCTCGATCCTGATGATCGGCCAGTATTTCCTGGAGAAGCGCTTCGCTCGGGGCATCGGCGACCGCCGCCCCGACCGCAAGGCGACCGAGGTGACCGCAGCGGTCACCACCATCGTTCCCGGCGTTCACGGCAGCGGGAAGCCGACTGTCGTGTTGCCGCCCACTCCTCCGCTGCCGCCGGCCCAGCCGCCGAGCGATTCCCCGAACGGAGATGCTCGATGAGCGACACGACAGCGACGGGCGCGGCGACGGCCGTTCCCATGGTGGTGGCCGAGGCCGTTTCCAAGAGCTTCGGTTCCAACGAGGTGCTCAAGGGCATCTCGCTCGAAGTCAAGCGCGGCGAGGTGATGTGCCTGGTCGGGCCGAGTGGTTCGGGCAAGTCCACGTTCCTGCGCTGCATCAACCACCTGGAAATCGTCTCGGCCGGCCGGCTGAGTGTGGACGGTGAGCTGATCGGCTATCGGGAATCCAACGGCAAGCTCTACGAGATGCACCCGAAGGAAGCCGCCCGCCAGCGCCGCAACATCGGCATGGTGTTCCAGCGGTTCAACCTGTTTCCGCACATGACCGCCCTGCAGAACGTGATGGAAGCGCCGATTCGCGTCAAGGGGCTCTCCAAGTCCGCCGTAGAGGCGAATGCGCGCGCCCTGCTGGCGCGCGTGGGTCTCGCCGAGCGCGCGGACTACTACCCGGCGCACCTGTCCGGCGGCCAGCAGCAGCGGGTGGCCATTGCCCGTGCGCTGGCGATGGAGCCCAAGCTGATGCTCTTTGACGAGCCGACCAGCGCTCTGGACCCCGAACTCGTCGGTGAGGTTCTCGACGTGATGCAGGGTCTGGCCCGCGAGGGTATGACCATGATCGTGGTGACGCACGAGATGGGCTTCGCCCGCGAGGTGGCCGATTCCTTGGTCTTCATGGACGGCGGCGTCGTCGTTGAGTCCGGTGTCCCCACCGAGGTGCTCGCGAACCCGAAGCACGCCCGCACCCAAGCCTTCCTTTCGAAGGTCCTCTGACCCCCAGCCCCGGGGAAGCCGCCACCCAGCCATGGGTGGCGGCTTTTTTGTGCCCCGGCCCTGCGCCCGGCGCTGTTCTCGCGGCCCGCGCCCGCCGGGGCGGTAGCGCCCCGCCATTACGGAGCTCCCGGCGGTGGGTCGCGCCGATGCCGCGGGCCGCGCCCGCCGTGGCGGTAGCGCCCCGCGGTACGGGTGCGTGGTCGTGAGGTGGAGTTCAGCACGGGCGTCCGCGTGGGATGCCTCCACCGGAGCGGTCGCGGTCGCGCGCGACTATCAGGGCTCGGGTCGGGCGTGTGGCGCGCGGATGTCGCGGGCCGCGACCGCCGTGCCGGTAGCGGCTCGCGGGATGGGTGCGTGGTCGCCGGGTGGAGGTCGGCCGGGCATCCGGATGCCGTGGGCCGCGCCGATGTCGCGGCGC
>Ga0209023_10000821_pt1 | contig 44284 bp, 34 predicted proteins | sample LakOneMetagenome_FD_187468 | JGI IMG/M metagenome (GOLD analysis project Ga0209023, IMG submission 187468) | Freshwater and sediment microbial communities from Lake Erie, Canada (SPAdes) (version 2) | ecosystem: Environmental > Aquatic > Freshwater > Lentic | place: Lake Erie, Canada...
AGCCGGAACAAGGCCTTATACATTTACATATACAATTAATGGTGGAGCACCACAAACAGTAAGTACAACTGCTTTGAGTAATTCAGTAACGGTTCTGCAATCAACTGCGGTTGTTAATACATTTACCTATAAACTGATCAGTGTACAGGATGGAAGTGCTACAGCCTGCAGCCAGGCGATGAGTGTTCCGGATATAAATATTAAGGTCAACCCGATACCTACCGGCCTGATCAGTGGTTCAAAACTTGTTTGTATAAACTCTACGCCACCGGATATTACATTCACCGGTTCAGGCGGAACAGCTCCTTATACATTTACTTACAGAATTAATGCTGGTGCACCGCAGGTAATAAGCACTACCGGAACCAATACATCGGTGACCTTGCAGGCATCAACATTAGTGGCCGGAACATTTACATACAAACTGGTAAGTGTGCAGGATGGCAGTACCACAGCTTGTGTGCAGGCTATGAATATACCTGACGTTACAATTGATGTAAGCAATGTATTCCCGAATACCAATTTCAGTTTCACCAACTCGGTATGTTTACCGAATGCATTGGTACAGTTCCAGAACCTGTCTAACATTGCAAATGGCACATCGTTGACCTATTCATGGAATTTTGGGGATCTTTCTCCGTCTTCATCTGCATTTGCTCCATCGCATCAATATTATAATGTGGGTCCGTTCAATGTTACGCTTCGTGCAATAAGCAATGCAGGTTGCATAACAGACAAGATCATTCCGATGAATAATATTCATCCGCAACCAAAGGCCGACTTCAGCATCAGCAAACCAGAAGGTGTTTGTATCGGTGATCCGGTTACCATGAGTGATCTTACAGATGGAAAAGATGGAATCGTAAATCAATGGAATTGGGATATGGGTGATGCGATCACTTTAACAACGAACCCGGTTACATATACATATACTACCGCAAAAACATACAAGGTTACTTTTTATGCAGTGAACAGCAAAGGATGTAACAGCGATACCATCAGCAAGTTCTTTACGGTTCATCCTTATCCTGTAGTAGATGCAGGCCCTGACCGGTTCATTCTTGAAGGCGGACAGATCACCCTTTCACCGGTTGTTACCGGGAATGACCTGCAGTTCCTGTGGACGCCGAATCAATACCTGGTCGACAACAGGATCGAGAAAGTGAAGGTGAATAAACCGGTTACAGATATGATCTATACACTGACTGTAACTGCAAGGGGAGGATGTACAGCCAGTGATGTTATGTTTGTGAAACTGCTTAAGTTCCCGAAAATACCAAACACGTTCACGCCAAATAACGATGGCATAAACGACACATGGCGCATTGATTACCTGAATACGTATCCTGAAAACAGGGTGCAGGTATTTAACAGGGCCGGACAACTGGTTTTTGAATCAAGAGGTTATAATACGCCATGGGATGGAACCATTAAAGGAAAACCATTGCCATTTGATACGTATTATTATATCATCGAACCGGGTAACGGGCGTGACCCGCTTACCGGTTATGTGACCATCATTAAATAACAAACGATATTGCGGCGATGCAAAGCATCGCCGCAATATATCTCTTAAAAACAGGATGACGGGTTTAAAAAAGCATAAAGAGACCTACGTGAAAATAAACTGAAAGCCATGAAGAAAATTTTATTGATAATGACCATTGGTTGCCTTGGAAGCCTGGCGGCTTTTTCACAGGCAAAACCATTTTATACACAGTATATCCTGAATAATTATATTCTCAACCCGGCAATTACCGGTATTGAAAATTACACGGATGTAAAGTTGAGTTACCGCAATCAGTGGGCGGGTATTACCGGCGCCCCCGTAACTACTTACTTAAGTATTCATAGTCCCCTGGGGAAACGGGATTTCCGCACGGGAGCTACTTCATATGATATGCAGGGAACAAATCCTGCCGGGCCAAAAGCCTGGGATGAATATGCTGTATCACAGCCGCATCATGGCATCGGACTTACTGCCATCAATGATAAGACCGGCTACATCAGCCGTTGGTCAATTGCGGCTAATTATGCATACCACCGGCCTTTAACTGCAAAAACAAGTATATCTGCCGGCCTTAGTGCAGGCATAACCAGTGTGAGTTTGGACCGTTCAAAAATAGAATGGGGTAATCTTGATCCTAATGATCCTGCTATCGGTATCAGCAATGGAGAAATAAAAAAGATAAAACCAGAAATAGGCGTTGGTCTTTGGTTGTATTCTGCCCGTTATTTTATCGGCATCTCCGCATTGAACATCATTCCAGGCAAAGCAAAGTTTGTTACCAATGATAAATACGGTTCCAGTTACACATTGAATTATTTTGCAACAGCAGGATACAAATTTGCCATGACGGACCAGATCACCGTATTGCCTTCGGTAATGGTGCAATACTGGCAGCCGCAGTTATTTGGTGTTCATGCAAACGTAAAACTGCAATACGAAGATTTTTTATGGATAGGAGGCAGCTATCGCTTTGCCGACCTGGTAGGTGGTTATTCGGGGATGATCGGTTTAAATATTTCACATACACTCAACATCAGTTATGCATACGAACATGAAACCACCTCACGCCTGCAAACCTATACAAAAGGAACGCATGAAGTAGTACTTGGTTTTATTTTAGGCAACAAGTATAAGGATACCTGTCCACGTTGCGCCTGGTAAAGAAATTTTGGATCTGTCTTACTATAATAAAAGGCCGTGGCTAAAAACCACGGCCTTTTTTACTGAAGTAGTTTATTGTTGCGGGGGGAATCTTCTTTTCAATCTGCCCTCGCTGCTGTCCATCTTCTTCAGGATGGAATCTTCTGGAATTTCTTTTGCCGAGATACTCCATACCGGTTCTAATATCCACTGCCCGTTCTCAAAGCGAAGGCTGTAGGTTTTTACGGAAGCTGATTTTGAACCCGAGTTTTCTTCCTGTATTATTATCTGCTTCGCAGCATCATTTTCCATTACCGTAGCCTGGAGGGCATAATATTTTTCTGCCTGCTGCTTTGCAACAAGTGCTTCTGTCTCTTTCTCCATATCGTTGACCAGGGGTTGAAGTTCCCTCAGTTTTTTTTCAATAACCGGTAATTGGTTCTGTGCTTCTTCTTTTGTCTGTGCCTGCAGCACATTAGCTTTTCCCAACGGATCGTTCACATATTCTGTAACCGGCAGTTCATTGCTGCTAAGTGGCAGGTAAAGTATTGTGCCAGATGCATCTGCTGTAAGAACAACATTGCCGGATCGGAATAATACTGCTGATGAAAAAAACATCAGCAAGAGCAGCCCGATCACCGGGGTGATGATATTAAAACGGATGGGTTTAGCAAAATTCATATCGCCGGAGAAAAAGCGGATGCGGTTCAGCAATTGTTTCTTGCGGTTTACCGCAGCCAGTTGAAAACCCGGAACGAATTGCTTCATCCGTTCGGCCTGCAATAATGTTTCGGCATATAAGGCGGGTGAATATTCAAATGCCATCACACCCATGTCACAATTTTTTTCCCTTTCCATTTTTATTCTGCTGCATAAGAGGCATACGAAAGGATTGTAAAAGAAAATGGTTTCAGTAAATAATAAGAACCAGTTGAGCAGGTAATCATTGGTGCGTATGTGTGTAAGTTCATGAATGATCAGTGTTTCTGCCTGGCGGGTGCTTATATTATTGACGAGGGCCACCGGCATTAATATCACCGGTTTAAAAAATCCAAAGGTTACGGGCGTATGTATGGTTGTACTGAGCCAGAGTTTTACTTTTCTTTTTATGCCAAACTGGTATGCTTTCAGTTCGGTGAAAAGTTTAAGATCAACTGCAGGTTTTTGCAGGCCCTGCTTAAACCGTTGCTTAAAACTGAACCATGCGTAAACCGATCTTACCAGTTTGAAGCTGATAATGCAAATGTAAAAAATGAATATCCAGGGAGCCAGGGCCTTCATGGTATCATTCTTTAAAATGTTTGCGAAGGCATTGCCAATTCCTTCTCCGGCGTTGTAAGTGGAATTGTTTAAAAAGAAAATAAAAAAAGTACCTGTGAATAAAAGTACCTGTGAGATGAGAATGGTAAAAAGAAAATTCCTTTTCAGGAGCGGAGAATTATTCCGAAGAAAAATTTTATCGGCAACCAGGTAGAGCAACATGAGAAGTGCCGACTGCCAGAGGCTGTGCAGCATTGCCATGCAGAAACTATAAGAAAACTGGGCCATAAGCGATCGCAGGTTTATGGTAGTTGTTGGTTATTTATTTCTCTTTTTTAAGCTGGTTGATGAGCTGCTGTATCTTTTCCAGTTCTTCTTCGCTGGCATCGTGGCCGCCCAGGGCCTGCATTACCAGGTCGGATGAAGATCCTGCAAACAGGGTGTCGATCATCCTGTTCACAAACTGCTTTTGTGTTTTTTCACGGGTAACCACCGGTTGGTAAATATGAGTTTTGCTGCTTTCATCCCGGGTTACAAGTCCCTTTTCAAACATTATTTGCATAAGTTTCAGGGTGGTGGTATAACCGGCATCTTTTGTTTTTAAAAGTTCTTCGTGTACCGTCCGCACCGTGGCAGCCTTTTCATTCCACAAAACCTGGAGTATCTCCAGTTCGCTCTCAGTGGGCTTTGTATTCTTAATCAGCGTCATAATACGATTATTTTCGTATGGCAATGTACGAATTTACTTGTAATTACCAAATCCGCTGATGGAAATTTTAGGGATAATTAACGGCCGGGTGCAGGATTCGGGATTGAGCTCAATTGTCTAGAACCTGTTCAATTTACCGGGGCCATCCCGGATCTTGTATCCCATATCTTTCATAAACAAAAAGCCCCGCTATCAATAGCAGGGCTCCTTATAAGTATTTTGAATTTACTTTTTCGTGTTCTTGATATTCAGGTCGGCACCACCCAATGCATCAATCAATGCTTTGTATTTGGCAGTTACTTCTTCAGTCTGCTCTTTCTCATTGAGCACTAATTTGCCTTTTAATAATGAAAGAGAGAAATTGTCTTTTTCAATAAGTTTATCAGCCACCAGCGCATCAATTAATTTATCTGCAGGTATTGCATCTGCCGTAACGGTCACAGTACTGGTGCTGTCTCCTTTTACAATGGAAACTTCTTTGATCACCTGCTGCGTCATGTTATCATGCGATGATGCAGCCTTGCCGCCATTCATGCTGGCGAGGGTAGGAGCGATAACCAAACTCACGATACTCATCAGTTTAATTAAGATATTCATTGAAGGACCTGATGTGTCTTTGAAAGGATCTCCTACCGTATCACCGGTTACAGAAGCTTTGTGTGGCTCCGATTTTTTGTAGAACATCTCGCCGTTTATATCAACTCCTTTTTCAAAAGATTTTTTTGCATTATCCCATGCACCACCTGCATTGTTCTGGAACATACCCATCAATACACCACTAACCGTTGCTCCCGCTAAAAAACCACCTAATGCTTCAGCACCCAGGCCTGGCATAAAACCGATGATCAAAGGGGAGATGATCGCTATAGCGCCAGGCAACATCATTTTTTTAATAGAAGCTTCTGTAGATATGGCAACGCATTTGTCATACTCAGGCTTACCTGTTCCTTCCATAATGCCGGGAATGGTTTTAAACTGGCGACGAACTTCTTCCACCATTGCCATGGCAGCTTCTCCAACAGCACGAATAGCTAATGAAGAAAATATGAACGGTATCATACCACCAACAAACAGGCAGGCCAGTACATTGGCTTTGTATATATCAATATGCTGGTTTTCCGGCATGGCCACACCCACAAAAGCGGCAAACAGCGCCAGGGCTGTTAATGCGGCTGATGCTATTGCAAATCCTTTTCCGCTTGCTGCTGTAGTATTACCCACCGCATCTAGTATATCCGTTTTCTCACGAACCTCTTTTGGCAATTCGCACATTTCGGCGATACCACCTGCATTGTCGGCAATAGGCCCAAATGCATCAATGGCTAATTGCATTGCCGTAGTCGACATCATACCGGCTGCAGCAATAGCAACACCATATAAACCTGCACATTCATAACTTCCCCAGATACCCCCTGCCAATACTAAGATGGGTAATAAAGTGCTTTCCATACCAACCGCTAAACCACCAATAACGTTGGTAGCATGACCTGTAGCACTCTGGCGTATTATACTCAGCACCGGACGTTTTCCCATGGCTGTGTAATACTCCGTGATAATGCTCATTAAAACACCTACCGCTAAACCAACCAATATAGCCCCCATTACACCATTACGGGTAAATTCATGTCCCCGCAATTCCATGGTTACTGGTAAAATATAATAAACAAGGCCAGCTGAAGCAATACCTGCAAGGATCATAGAACCCCAGTTACCCATGTTCAAAGCTCTTTGAACAGTAGCTGTGTTTAAGCCGGCATTTTCACTGATCTTAACAAAAAAAGTCCCGATGATAGAAAGAATGATACCAGAACCTGCGATCAGCATAGGAAGAAGGATGGGTGATAATCCATAAAATGAATCACCCGTAGCAATCGTTTCCTGGCCTAAAACCATCGTAGCTAAAACAGTGGCCACATAACTGCCAAACAGATCGGCTCCCATACCGGCAACATCACCCACATTATCACCCACGTTATCGGCAATGGTTGCCGGGTTACGTGGATCATCTTCCGGGATACCGGCTTCCACTTTACCAACCAGGTCAGCACCTACGTCGGCAGCCTTGGTATAAATACCGCCACCCACACGGGCAAATAAAGCTATACTTTCAGCACCCAAACTGAAGCCAGTGAGCACTTCAATGGTACGTAAAGTTCCTTCCGGGTTAGTTTCCGTACCGGGAGCAAAAAAATGTTTGAGAATAATGAATAATCCACCCAGTCCCAATACAGCCAGGCCAGCCACTCCCAATCCCATTACCGCACCGCCACCAAATGAAACATTCAATGCTTTTGCAAGGCTGGTCTTTGCAGCCTGGGTAGTGCGTACATTCGCTTTGGTAGCAGCTTTCATACCGATATAACCAGCCGTAGCACTGCAGATAGCACCCAATATAAAGGCTATTGATATGCTCCAGTGTGAATGGCTGTTGGTCTGTGACATAAAGCCCAGTAATAATGCAACGATCACGACAAAATACCCCAGTATTTTCCATTCGGCCTTTAAAAAAGCCATTGCACCTTCAGCAATAAAGTTGCTGATTTCTTTCATCCGCTCACTACCGGCATCTTGCTTGTTGACCCAATTGAATTTGATAAGCGTATAAAGCAGGCCTATAACTCCCATTGCCGGAACGGCATAAAACAATAAATTGTCCATAAGTTAAAGTTGTTCTGAATTTTGGAGGGCAAAAATAGGGTAAATGGGGCAAAAACAGACAGAATAGGGAGGTTTATTGCTACCAATTCCAGTCCAGCTATTAAAAATCTTCATATAGCTGCCTTCCTAAAAAACAGGACCTTAATAATATCTGCTGTTATCACGTATAATATCAGAATACCTGCAATAATGCCTAACAGTTGAAAAGGAGGAACCACAAAGCCCAATTCTGATGCAAAAGGGCTGAAGGGCAGAAAAAGGGTTACCAGTAATGCAACAATGCTGAGGATAATTAAAAACCTGCCGGGCATACTTTTTAAGAGTGACTTGTGCGTACGTACCACAAATAAAATGAGCAATTCGGTGAAGGTTGATTCGATGAACCAACCTGTTTGAAAAACCGGTTCAGACTTAAAGAACCTGAACAGTATATAAAAAGTGATGTAGTCAAATACCGAACTGTGTAAGCCGAAAACAAGCATAAAGTTCTTGAGTTGTTTCAGGTTCCATTTTTGGGATCTTTTTAATTCATCCGCATCCACTTCGTCCCTGGCAACTGCCATGTAAGGAAAGTCGGTGAGAAAATTTGTAATTAATATCTGCTGCGGCAACATAGGTAAGAAGGGTAAGATCAGCGATGCGCCCGCCATGCTGAACATATTTCCAAATGTAGCACTGGTACTGGTATAAATATATTTGAGTGTATTTAAAAATGTTCGCCTGCCTTCAATGATCCCCGCATTCAATACCGCAAGATCTTTTTCCAGCAATACAACATCTGCAGCTTCTTTGGCAACATCCACCGCATTGTTGGTGGAAATGCCCACGTCTGCTGCATTGATGGCGGCTACATCATTGATGCCATCGCCCATATAGGCCACTGTGTTCCCTGCTTTGCGAAGGGCTTTGACAATATTTTCCTTTTGCTGCGGTTCTATTTCGGCAAATACATTTGCTTTTTGAACCTGGATAACCAATGCCTCGGGGCTCATCTTTGCCAATTCACTTCCTGAGATGATAATGATCTTATGCAACCCGATCTTTTCCCCGATATAGCCGGCCACTAGTTTATTATCGCCGGTAATGATCTTGAGTTGAACGCCATTCCTATTCAGTTCTTTTATTACTTCGATCACACCTTCCTTTATTGGATCAACAAGCAGGACAAAACCGGCAAAGATCATCTGCGTTTCGTCCTCTTTCGTAAGTTTTATTTTTTCACTGCATATTTTATAACAAACACCGATCGTACGAAATCCTTTGCTGCTGTATTGCTGGTAGAGGTCTTCAATATTTTTACGGGATGTTTCAATGGGTGCGATGGTTCCGCCGGGCAATAGTACTTTATCGCAGATGGATACAATATTATTGATGGCGCCTTTACTGATAAGTTTTATTTCCGCATTTTTTTCCACGGCAATGCTCAGGCGTTTGCGGATAAAGTCATAAGGGATCTCCGCCACTTTTTTATACTCACCTGTTGAAACATCTTTCATCATCCGTAACGCATCATCCATTGGATTGGCGAAACCGGTTTCGAAAGCCGCATTCAGAAAAGCCATCTGTTTTACTGCATCATTTTCATTTCCGTCAACTCCCGGGGTAGAAGATATTTGTAACACCCCTTCGGTAAGCGTTCCGGTCTTATCAGAACAAAACAGGTTTATTTCACCAAGATTCTGAATAGAGGATAATTTTTTTACAACCACTTTCTGTTTGGCCATTCGTTTAGAGCCTGCCGACATGGCCACGGTCATTATGGCTGGTAATAATTCAGGAGCCATTCCTACGGCAAGGGCAAGTCCAAATAATAAAGACTCAATCAACGGCCTGCCAAAGTAAATATTTACTGCTAAAATAATGATCGCCAGTACAATGGTGATCTGCATCAGCAGGTAACCGAATTTGCGAATGCCTTTTTCAAACGCAGTCTCTTCAGGTGGTTTGGAGAGGCTTGCAGAGATGCTGCCGAACACCGTGTCCTTACCGGTAAGTACGGCAATAGCTTTGCCGGTGCCGCTTACTATACTGGTGCCTTCAAACAGTACATTCGTTCTTTTGCTCATGACCGTGTCGGCTGCCAAAACAACCACTTCTTTTTCGGCAGGGTAGGTTTCACCGGTAAGCGTTGCTTCGTTCACATGAAGATCATTTTCTTCCAGCAACAAACAATCGGCGGGTATGATGTCGCCGGCAGAAAATAATAAGATATCGCCGCTAACAATTTCTTCGGCAAAGACAAGTGTAGTTTGACCGTTGCGCTGCACTTTTACTTTACTGCGCAGAATGGATTTCAGTTTCTGAACGGCAATGCCGGCATTTCGTTCCTGTAAAAAACTCATGATGCCGGTAGAGAGAAGAATAAAGAGGATTATGAACACATCGGATCTTTCGCCAAGAAAAGCAGAGAGTATAACAGCCGCTACCAATAACAGGGTGAGCGGGCTTTTAAATTGAGAAAAGAAAAGTATGATATCCTTTACAAGTTGTGGCCGCTCTTTCTTCTTACCTGCTGCGGCTGCAAGGCGGATGGCTGCTTCTGCAGCAGACAGTCCGGCATCGGTTGATCGCAGTTCATTCAGTATATCCTTTGACGGGGATTGCCAGAATGAATGCAGGTTCATGGTTTTGTTTTAACTAAAGGTAAATGAATGCAGCAGGAATGTGCGTGACGCAGATCATGTTTACATCGGCTTAACAAGGACGCTGATCAGGATGCGTTATAAAGCGATCTGCTTAAAGCTTTCGGACAGGCAATCTGTTATATCGCCGGCTATCATTGATTCCTGGCTGTATTTAACTGCAGCAATGTCTCCCGCAAGTCCATGCAGGTAAGTGCCAAGCAATGCAGTATGCACCGGGGAATAACCCTGCGCCAGCAAACCGGTAAGTATTCCGGTAAGCACATCTCCGCTGCCGGCGGTGGCCATGCCCGCATTACCCGTGCTGTTGAAGTACCCATTTCCTTCGGGAGTGCTTAAGAAACTGTAGTGTCCTTTCAGGAGAATATTAATATTGTGTTCTTTTGATTTTTGCAAGGCCAGTTCCAGGCGTTCAAAATCATTTTCTGTTTTGCCAAATAACCGTTCAAATTCTTTTGGGTGAGGGGTGAGGATCGATGCAGCCGGGATGGATTTAAGCGGTGCCCTGTTCTCAGCGATCGTATTCAATGCATCGGCATCGATGACCATTGGTTTATTTGTTTGCTGAAAAACCGTTGCAAGCAGATCCTTGTTTGAAGCATGCATGCCCATACCGGGGCCGATACCAACCGCATCAAATTTTTTAATGTCGGGTGTAGCTAAAAGATATTTTTCATTTTCCACCATACACAGGGCTTCGGGTACTGCTGTTTGCAGAATGTTGTATCCGCATTCGGGGATGAAAGCCGTTAATTTACCAACACCGCTCCGCAGGCATGCCTGGGCAGTTAATACGGCTGCGCCCATCATGCCATACGATCCGCAAAGCAATGCGGCATGGCCGTATGTTCCTTTATGCGAAAATTTCTTCCTTGTTTTATAAATAGAACGGATCAGTTCTTTATCCACCAATTCAAAATCAGCCGGCTCATTGTTTTCAAAATCTTTATGCAGGCCGATGTGCAACAGGTGAACTTCGCCCAGATGTTCTTCATTCTCCGGTAACAAAAAAGCCAGCTTATGATTTTGGAACGATAGCGTAAGAGCGGCGTTGATCACCGTATTGCCTTTAGAACTTTTATCGGCAAACAAACCCGAAGGCATATCAATTGAAATGATGGTTGTATTACTCCGGTTGATGTGTTCAACCAATGTGCTGTTCATTCCTTCCAGTGGTTTGTTAAGCCCGGTACCAAAGAGGGCATCAATGATCACATCTGTATCATTGATCTCAGGAAAATATTCTGCGGATTGTATAAAATGAATATCGGTGCTGCATTCGTGCAGTCTTGCCAGGTTGGTCTGAAAATCATCGGAACCCGCCTTCCCGAATTCTGGTATGTAAACCGACACGTTACAATGGTGCTGTATCAGCATTCTTGCAATGGCTAGTCCATCACCGCCATTATTGCCCTTGCCGCAGAAGATGCGGAAATGAAAGAGTCCGAAATTTTTCCCAATCAGCCATTTGCAACAGGCGGTGGCAGCCCTTTCCATCAGGTCGATGGAAGTTACCGGTTCATGAGCGATGGTAAATGCATCCCAGTTTTTTATTTGAGCCGCTGAAAAGATCTTCATGCATTAAAGTTACGAAACCTATAACTTTTATCACAGGGTTTAAATTTTTAAGCTGTAGGAAACCTATAAGGTTTTGTAAAAGATATTTATTTTAAGAGTATGTAATAAACCTTATAAGTTTATTATAGCTGAGTCGGAGACCGGGATGAGAAAAAAGATCCCCGTTGCCACGGCAACGGGGATCACTTATTGAGATGTTACAGGTCAGTTCTGCTTTATTACTTTACCTGTTATGGTTTGTTTACCTACGGTTAGCCTGTAAAATAATACTGCATCCCGGATATTAGTAAAACTTACCGTATTCTCATTTCCTTTTGAGAGCATTTTATTTGTTGAAGATATTAGTCTGCCTTCTGCTGTTATCAATTGTATTACTGCCATGCCGCTTTCGGGCGAATTGATCTGCAGGGTGAAGCTGCCCTGGTGCGGATTGGGATATGCCACCGATGTAAGTTTTGCGTCTGCAATCTTATCTTTCGGTGCTTTATTCTTTTCTGTATATACCGGCGGATTTACGAGTGATTGACCGTTTGCAGCAACAGACAGGTTATAACAGGTGTAGGATAGCCCGCCTATAACACTCACATAGTACAAGGTATTTGCAGCAAGCACATATTCTTTGGTAGTAGCTGTACTGTTTACCGGAATGAGTGCCGGTGCATTATTACCTGCCGGGTACATGTTGAAAACAAAGTTTGCATCCGGATGCGTCAACGTCAAAGTATAATTGCCTGCAGTGCCGGCCGTAAATTTGAACCAGTCAGCTACATCTGTAGCAAGGGCAATACGGGCAGCGATGTTATCCCCCAAATTGATCGTCTTGGCCTGGTTCTTTGAATTGTTACTTTCATACTGGTCACTTCCATTGTCGGTTACAGTAACTGATTTTGTTTTGGTACAGCCATTGGCATCTTTTACATACACGGTGTATGTTCCGCCGGCAACATTTGTAAATAAGCCGGAGGGCTGGTAATTGGTTCCATCAAGACTGTATTGATAGGGTGCCGTTCCACCCGAGCCTGTTCCGGTAATGGTGCCCATGCTGATGCAGCCATTTACATTTGTTTTTGTGGTTGCTAAATTAAGATTTGCTGCAGGCTGTGTTACAACAACGGTTTTTGTCAAAGTACATCCATTGTCGTTGTCTGTAACTAAGAAGGTATAGCTGCCAGCGCTAAGCCCGGCAAGGTCTTCAGTGGTTACAAAAAATCCACCCGGTAATGTCCACTGGAATGTAAATCCAAGTCCGCTTCCACCGGTTACAGTCGCATCAATACTGCCGGTAGCAGTGCCGCGGCATGCGACATTGGTTACGGATGTATTTATTGTTATCTGAGGCAGTTCCTGCAAGTTTACCTGCAGTGTTGCAGTACATCCTTTTGCATCGGTTACCACCAGGTTATAGACTCCTGCAAAAAGATTAACAGGATCCTGTGTGTTGGAAGCATATCCATTCGGACCTGTCCAGCTGTATGTTTTACCTCCGGTACCACCGGCTGCTGTAATAAATATCTTTCCGTTATTTGCCGAGCCGCATGGCCTTACTGTATTATCGAGCACAACAGTAAGTAATGCCGGCTGCGTAATTGTTTTTGTTACAAAGTCAGAGCAGCCATTCGCATCCTTGGCACCCACGATGTAGGTACCTGCAGGTAAATTACTGAATACATTATTTGCCTGCCATGGAGAACCATTGATGTTGTAGGTTCGTGGTGCAACGCCACCTGCACCTGTTACTGTTATGGTTCCGGTTGCCGTTCCAAAACAACTCACATTCACCACTGCGGCCGTAGGGTTAATAGGCGAGTTTCCTGTGATCGTGTAAGTGCCGGCTGCCGTACAGCCATGTGCATCTGTAACTGTTACGGCATAAGTGCCTGCCGGAACATTGCTGATCGTTTGTGTAGTTGCATTGTTGTTCCATAAATAAGTATATGGCGTTGTTCCGCCGGCTGTTGTTGCAGTAACACTTCCATTACATGAAGCAGAAGTACCAGTTAAAGAAACGGTCAATAAAGCCGGTTCAATAACATTATACCCGGTGGATACATTGCATCCATTTGCATCATTCACTACCACCGTGAAAGCGCCCGGTGCCAATCCGCTGATGGAAGAAGTAGTTGCTCCATTGCTCCACTGATAAATGTAAGGGGTTGTTCCGCCATTTACATTAGCTGCAATACTGCCATTGTTATTTCCGAAGCAGTTTATATTGTTTCCTGTTAAACTGATGGCTAGTGCTGCTGATGGTTCGGTGAGTGTAACGTCTAAAGATGCCGTTGAACCAAGTGCATCATTAAATGCCAAATGATAAGTACCCGCAGTTAAGTTGCTGATGTCTTCGGTAGAAGCACTGTAGTTTGCATCGCCTGTTTTTGTCCAGGCAAAAGAATTAGGTGCCACGCCACCGGTTACTGTAATATTTATTGCGCCGGTATTTTGTCCAAAGCAATTGATATTGGTTGCCTGGGCAAGTACAACACTTACGGCTGTTCCGTTGCAGGAACCCGGCACAGGCTGGAAACCAAAGGCAGGATCATTATCAGTTCCGTTACTTACCCAGGGACTGTAATTAACTGTGGCAGGCGTGATCTTCGTTACCACATTTTGTGCAGCAGATGAACCATACCAGTTACAGGTTGCATTTATGGTTTGGCTTACTGTTCCGTTGTTAATGGAAATGGAATCAGCCGTAAAACTGTTGCTATTGATGTTAGCAGTAATGCCGTTCAGCAAACCTCCGTATGTTCCTCCCGATGCATTGTTGAAAGTAACCGACTGTTTAAAACCATTTATCTTATTATTATTGATATTGATGACCGCATTGGCCGGGATGGTTCCATTAACCGTGCCCGGGTTGCTGAATATCAAAACGCCTGTTGATTGTGTTGCCAAAAGTGAAGGGAGATTTACACCAGTAAGACTTACTTCATTACTGTCAATGAGAATATTTGTGTGCCTGCCTGCAAACCGAAATCCGATCAGTGCAAACGTGCCGGTTATCGTAGAAAAATCGCCGGTATAATTTACCTGGTTCTTTTTAATGGTCGTTTCAATATCTGCAGTAAGTACGGTTGATGCAGAAACGGTACTTGCAATTACAAAAGACGAGGTGGACGTTTGCCCGGTTACATCGATACTGATGGTATTCCCTTCGCATATAAAGCGATTGGGGCTGCTGTTGTCGTTGGTATTAGTCCTGTTGAAAAATACAGCACCATTTGCCCGTACATTGGTAAAGAGATTATTTCTAACAGTTACAGTAGCTGGTTCAGCAATGCTGTTTGTTAATGTAAACCCATTGTTCACATCATAGCACCTGTTGTTATCTATAACTGTTGTTCCGTAACGGCTAGTACTGATGGCAGTAGCAGCCCTGTCGAAATAATTGTTGGCAATAGAAAGGTTATCTACTTTACCAAGGGTGCCGATGCCAACCGCAGATTGTATTCTTGCCATGGCAGCATTTGATGTTGTAAATACATTGCCTGTAATAGTTGCATTCGTGATATAATTAAGAATGAGGGTAGTTGCTGCGGTGCCTGCAGTTTTATCAAACCGGTTGTCGGTAAATGTGTAGTTACTGCTTGTAAGTGGTGTAATATTTCTTCCGGTAATATTAACCTGCGTTTGATTTGAGCTGATCAAAAACCTGTTCTTTGATAAATTGATATTGCTGAATTCAAGGGTGTTGTTCGTTTGCACAAACAGGGCCCTGTTACCAGGGTCGAACGTACATCCGTTGAAGTTTATGTTACTGGCACCAATGGTAAACGTGCTGTTGATGATGATGGTTTCTGTATTTCTGCCGGCATTGGGCAATAATGGATTCGTTCCATCATTCGGAGAGGTGAGGTAGTTGGTGCCGAGTATGTTAATTGCTTTGGCAATGGTTCCGCCTGATGTATGCGTTCCTGCATCTACAAAAAGCGTATCGCCTGCCTGTGCTCTTGTATACGCATTACCTATTGTAGCAAGTGGGGCAGAAGAAATACCGCTGTTGCCATCATTACCAATTGCTGTAGTAAATACATCGCCGGTTAAACTATTATCATTCACATAAAATTTATTCTGCCTGCCGGTACATGTGCCGGGTACAGGCTGAAAGCCTGCGGCGACAGCATCATTGTCTGTTCCAGTTATGAGCCAGGGGCTGTAATTAATGGCGCCGCTGATCTTTGGAACAACTGCATTAGCGTCAGCCGAGCCATACCAGTTACAGCTGGCATTGGGTGTATTGCCACCAATTCGCTGGATCGCAAATCCACCGTTACCAACAATGCTGTTCTGTGTGATGTTTGAACCGGCAACTGCAATATAGAATCCGGCAGTTGTATAATTACTGATAAAATTTCCGGTTGCTGTAAGCGATGGTAAGGCGCCAAAATCTACACCGGCAAAAATTCCTGTGGAGAACCCGGCATTGTTCACTGTGATGGAATTATTCAGCAGCGATGCCGTTAAACCGGTTCCTGCAAAGTTCACCCCGATGTACTCGGCGTTAATGATATTATTTTCAATTAGGGCTGTTTTTACCGTTGATTCCACCCGAATGAAAACACCCTGGTTACCATTTTGCAGTTTACAGTTCTTAACACTGCCGCCCGTTTGTAAAATGACGGGTGTTACGCCATTGGGATCACCAGTAACAGACAGGTCTCTTATATGAACATCGCCGATATTCTGTGCAGTTTGAATGATACCCTGTTCGGTAAATGTTCCCGGCGGGGGTACAGTTCCCGCTGGCTTGAGTATGGAGGTGATATCCCTTCCGGCGCCAATGATGGTAATGCCTTTATCCAGCGTTACCTGTTCCACAAAGGTTCCGGCATCCACATAAATGGTATCACCTGCCTGCAGTTTTGTTACGGCATAACTGATCGTTGCAAATGGATAAGCCCTGGATCCATTGTTACTGTTGCTGCCAACAGCCAATGTAAGTACATCGCCTGTTACTGAATTGTCATTTACATAAAAGCGGTGAGGGCCCGGCAGCATATCGGGGTTGTTATCCAATTTAAAAACTTCAAAGCCATTCACGCCATTGTTTGCCGCAAAATAAACCGGGTTGCCTGGGGTGAATGTATTGGCGCTTGAACCAGGAGCACCCGGGTTGATGTCGGCGATCATCACCGTATTTGCTGCAGTTCCATCTGTGCTCCATAACTCAGCACCGTTTATGCCGTTGTTTGCCCTGAAGACAATATTATTATTTGAGACCACCAACCCAAAGGGTAAACTGCCTGTGGTACCGGGGTTAATATCTTTTACCAGGCTGGCCGTTGTTCCATCAAATTTCCATAATTCATTTCCGGTTGCGGCCGTGGTGGCAGCGAAGTACAGTTGGTTATTTAGCACTACAAACCATGTTGGGACTGAGTTTGCACTACCGGTATTAATGTCTGCTGCCAACAGCGTTCCCCCGGCAGTTCCATCTGTTTTCCAGAGTTCTTTACCATTCACTCCATCATGTGCAGCAAAATAAAGCGTGCTGCCAATATTAGCAAATGCAGGGTAAAGGTTATTGTTATAGATACTTGAAAATTCATAAAGCGGTACAGTACCTGCCGCAGTGCCATCTGTTGAAAAAAGAACTGAATTGGAATTGCTGTATCTGCCGGTCATAAAACACACTTTACTTCCTGCACTCATAAAGTATCCCATGCCGAAATATTCCGTTCCCAGGTCCCGGAGCAGGAAGGTGCCGGCGGCTGTGCCATCGCTGCGCCAGATCGCATCATTGCCGCTGCCATAACGATCGTACAAAAGAAAATATAGCATCCCGTTTATCGTTTTCATCAATGCGCCCTCGGGAGCTGTTCCGCTATACCCGGTAAATTCATATACAAGAGAAGTACCTACGGGTGTGCCGTCTGTTCTTCTTAACTGAAGTTTATTATTGTTTGCAACAACGGTATAATAAACATAGCCGTTCATTTCTGCCAGTTCGTATACCGGCCCGCCACCAACCGTTGCGGTAGGTGTAAAGCGTTCCAGTGCAATGGTACCGGCCTGTGTGCCGTCGCTTACCCATATTTCGCCATAACCCGGTGCAAAATTATCTCCGGCAAATACCACTTTATTTCCAAGGGCGGTCAGCTTTTCGGCCTTGGTACTTATATACCCCGGGTAAGTAAGATTCAGTTTGATCGTTCCGGCAGTTGTTCCATCTGTACGGAACAGGCTTTGATCAGTATCCTGATCATCATCATCTTCATTAAAAAAAGTGTAGTTGGTTGTCTTTACTATGGTCTGGATGGTACCCGTATTGTTGCCGGGGAACACATCTTCAAGTAAGAAGGGATTTTGTCCGCTGGCACTTACAGCAAATGCCAGCAATAGAAAAGAGATCAGCTTTTTCATGCGTGATGATTTAGGTTATTAAATAACAGATTGTGAATGTTACTTTCTTCAGGGATGGGAATGCATGCAAGTAATGATAAGCAGGAACGGTTTTCAAGGGGGATTGAACGGAAAATACAAAGGGGAAAACACCTTTTAAATACCAGCTACTAAACTATACTATGCAATGCTGCCGGGCAATACCCCTTTTGTGTACCATGGGATGAAGGAGAGTTATTGATAGCTGGTGCAGGAAAAACTATAAGGTTCTGCAGGAGAGCTTTATTTTAAGAGTCTGTAATAAATCTTATAGGTTTATTACAGCGAGTCGGAGACTCATGACCATGGCATCCCGGTCGGAGACCGGGACGAGTTATATCTTTTCCAGAGTTGTCCTTGTCAATTCATTCTGCACATCACCCGTATTCAAGGTTGTTGCCGGTTCAAATAAAAGGATATGCACTTCTTCTTCGGCAACGGGTTTATGTTCTGTTTTTTTCGGTACGATAAAAAATTCTCCTTCATTGATGGTAACGGTCTTATCCCTTAACTCCATATTGAATCTGCCCTTTACCACCAGGAAGAGTTCATCCTCATGCTCATGGCTATGCCATACAAATTCACCTTTTAGTTTCACGGCTTTAACATGCTGCCCGTTCAGCTCACCAATGATACGGGGATTACAGTAGTCGTTAAAGAGGCTGAATTTTTCCGCGAGGTTTATTTTTTCCATCTTATTTATTTTTTGCAAGGGCTAATAATTTTTCATGCAATGCGATCACCTGCGGCAACAATATTTCCTGCTCATCATTGGTAATTATAAAATCGCAGAGTTTCATTTTAATGGATTCTTCCATCTGCTTATCCATTCTTGCCATTACTTCTTCTCTTGTAATTCCGTCACGATGCATGGTTCTTTGTATGCGGAGTGGGGCAGGAGCGGTTACGCCGATCACATAATCAAGATGCTCCTGCGCACCGCTTTCAAAAATAAGGGCGGCTTCTTTTATGCAGTAGGGCGTTGTTTGTTGTTGCATCCATCTTGCTGCATCGGCAATGGTGGCTGGATGTATAAGCGCATTCAGTTGATTCAGTTTTTCAGGGGCAGTAAAAACAATTTCTGCAAGTGCTTTCCTGTTCAGCTTACCATTATCATATACCTCTTCCCCAAACTGTTGCTTTATTTTTTGTTTCAGGTCTTCATCTTCATTCATCAACCGTTTTGCTGCATCGTCGGCATAATATACAGGAATGCCCAGTACTTCAAATACCTTGGCTACGGTGCTTTTGCCGCTGCCTATTCCGCCGGTGAGACCTATTTTGAGCATTGGGTGGTGGTTGATCAGTTAATTGGTTGATTCAAGATCCAAGATTCATGATCGAATATCTTTTATCCTGCATCCTGCATCCTGCATCCTGCATCCTGCATCCTGCATCCTGCATCCTGCATAAAAAATCCGGAACCGAAGTTAAACTTCAATTCCGGAAATGATGTATTAATCTGCGATCTATTTCTTTTCTTCTGCAGCCGGTTTGTTGATGTTGGCTGTCCATTCCATACTGATGGCGCTGCGTTCAATTTTGATGTAGCTGCCCGGGCTGGTTTCCAGTACGAGGGTGGTGCCATCGTCATTCACCTTGTTCACGGTTCCGTGAATGCCGGCAATGGTTACGATCTTGTCGCCTTTCTGCAGGTTATTGATGAATTCTTTTTGCTTTTTTGCTTTTTTTGCCTGTGGCCTGATCATGAATAGCCAGAAAACCAGGATCATCAATCCCATCATGATCATAGTGCTCATACTGCTGCTCTTAGGATCGCCCTGCCCCATGTTTAATAAAATAGTTGATAGTTGCATGTTGTTTATTGATTTTAAAAGTTAAGTTCTATTGAATTATTGTTTCATTTTTCCGGTCACGTCGCCGGTAAGCAGCAGTTGTTCAAAATCCGGACGGGCATTGGAAGTAACCGTTATGGTCTTGTGTGCCGGGCCAACCCTTCCTTTACTGTCGAAAACCACTTTAATAAATCCTGTTTCGCCGGGCGAGATTGGCCGCTCTGGTTTTTGGGGTACGGTGCATCCGCAACTGGCAGTGGCCGTAACAATGACCAGTGGCTTTGTGCCCGTATTCTTAAAGCGGTAACTGTATTCTACTTTTTCTCCGTCGGTTACGGTGCCGAAATTATAAGCGGTGTCAATGATCTCAACCGTGGTGGAATCCTTTAAGGCTTGTTCGGCGATCTTTGCACCATCATCAGCTATCTTATCCTTGCGGCGGAAATCACATGACAATAAGATGATTCCACATAACAGGGTGAGAGCGATCTTTTTCATTTTTGATTTTTGCAAATGTATTTTATAAAGTACTGTTTTTAAAACTCTTCTTGTGTATTTTATTCTCGGCAGTAAGCTCCTTATGAATATTATCCAGCAGGCCATTCACAAACTGTCCGCTTTGCACGGTGCTGTATTCTTTTGCCAGGTCGATGTATTCATTAATGGTAACCTTGGTGGGGATGGTCTCAAAAAATAAAAATTCGCACACACCCATCTGCAGGATGATCAGGTCAAGCGCTGCGATCCGGTCTGCATCCCAGTTCTTCAGCTTGGGTTTTATCAGTTCCATGCTCAGGTCTTTTTTATCCAATACGGTCTGCAGCAGGCCCCTGGCAAATTCAAGTTTATCCGCACTTAACATTTCACCCAGGTTGTAATGCGATGGTTTTTGAAGATAGTTAAGCACCAGTTGGCTCATCATCTCTGCATCATCGTCCCAGTTGATGAAGTGTTCTTCGAGGTGACCAATAAAATCTTCATTCGGCAGCAGCAGGTTGCTGAAGATGAATACCAGCATTTCCTTTTCCGCCTTTTTATCCCTCGACTGTGCTTCTATATATTCAGCATATTCCGGGGAGGCAACCAATTGCTGGTAGATCTTTTTCAGCAGTTCTGCATCTATGATATTCTGGGGTTTGAGATCGGCCAATGCCTTTTTGTAAGAGGGTTCTTCCAGTATCTTCCAGAGGAGTTCATTGCCGGCTATCTTGGTATTTATCTTCAGGTCTTCGGCCGTAGGGAGGTGTTTGGATGCCTTTTGCCTGGCATCTGTTTCAGAATACCGGGCTACTTCGGTAGTAAAATAGAGTAAATAGGTCAAGAGTTGGCGGCTCTGTTCGATCTTTTTGGTAAGGATGGATAAGGGTTCGCCGGGTTTCTGGTCTCCGCTCATGCTGTCGATGCTGTATAAGGTCTGCATCACTTTTACCCGGATATTTCTTCTGCTGATCATGCTCAAGAACTTTTGTATTGGCGGCAAAGATAAGGATTGGCGGGCATAAGAACAGGCAGGTGAAAAATTGGCGCAATATAAAGGTCCTTTTACTGACAGTTTTATGAATACCTGACAACCTTTCTTTTAATATTGCTTTGGTACAAAATTGGTTTACCTTTGCCGTCCGAAATTTTCGGGCTTAAATTCTTAAACTCAATCAAAACAAATACAATTATGGCTAAAGTTAAGAATGCTGCAAAATTGAGCATTACACCTTTGCACGACAGGGTTATTGTAGAACCTGCTGCTGCTGAAGAAAAGACCGCCGGTGGGATCATCATACCGGATACTGCAAAAGAGAAACCTCAAAGAGGAACTGTAATAGCTGCCGGCCCCGGTAAAAAAGACGAGCCCGTAATGGTGAAAGCCGGCGATACTGTTTTGTATGGCAAATATGCCGGAACAGAAATAACCGTAGAAGGCAGGGATTACCTGATCATGCGGGAGAGTGATATACTGGCGATCGTATAAAATACCGATACAGGATTCAAGATCCGGGATCATGTATCCTGCATCTTGTATCAATTCTTAATCAACTAAAAAATCAAATTCATCTATTATGTCTAAAATGATATTCTTCGATATTGAAGCAAGGAATAAAATGAAAAAAGGCGTTGATACATTGGCCAATGCCGTAAAAGTAACCCTTGGCCCAAAAGGCCGTAACGTGGTACTGGAACGTAAATTCGGTGCACCCAGTGTAACCAAGGACGGTGTTACCGTTGCAAAAGAAATTGAACTGGAAGATCCCATTGAAAACATGGGTGCCCAAATGGTAAAAGAAGTAGCTTCTAAAACAGCCGACCAGGCTGGTGACGGAACTACTACTGCTACCGTACTGGCGCAAAGCATCATCAGCGAAGGCCTGAAAATGGTTGCTGCCGGTGCAAACCCAATGGATCTTAAGCGTGGCATTGATAAAGCAGTGAGCTTGGTAGTAGAGAATTTAAAAAGCCAGAGCCAGACCATTGGTAACGACACAAAAAAAATTCAGCAGGTTGCCACCATCTCTGCCAATAACGATGAAACCATCGGTAAATTAATTGCAGAGGCTTTTGTAAAAGTGGGTAAAGAAGGTGTGATAACGGTGGAAGAAGCAAAGGGCACCGATACCACTGTTGACATCGTGGAAGGTATGCAGTTCGACCGTGGTTATATCTCTCCATACTTTGTAACCAACAGCGAAAAGATGCAGGCTGAATTAAGCAATCCGTACATACTTATTTATGATAAGAAGATATCTACCATGAAAGATATCCTTCACATACTGGAGAAAGTTGCTCAAACCGGCCGCCCGTTGGTGATCATTGCTGAAGACCTGGAAGGGGAAGCACTCGCAACCCTGGTGGTAAATAAATTACGTGGCACCATAAAAGTGGCTGCTGTTAAAGCACCGGGCTTTGGCGACCGCAGGAAAGAAATGCTGCAGGATATTGCCATCCTTACTGCCGGCACGGTGGTGAGTGAAGAGCAAGGCTTTAAACTAGAGAACGCTGACCTTACTTACCTGGGTACAGCCGAAAGCATTACCATTGATAAGGACAATACAACCATTGTGGGCGGTAAAGGTTCTAAAAAAGATATCACTGCAAGGGTTAATCAAATAAAAGCACAGGTTGAATCAACCACGTCTGATTACGATAAAGAAAAATTACAGGAGCGTTTGGCCAAACTGGCCGGCGGAGTTGCGGTATTATACATTGGTGCTGCCACTGAATTAGAAATGAAAGAGAAGAAAGACCGTGTTGACGATGCACTGCATGCAACAAGGGCTGCTGTTGAAGAAGGCATTGTTCCCGGTGGCGGTGTTGCTTATATCCGTGCTGTTGCAAGCCTGGAACCAAAGGTAAAAGGACAGATAGCTGATGAGCAAACAGGTATGGCCATTGTTCGCCGTGCTTTGGAAGAGCCCATCCGTTGCCTGACCTCTAATGCAGGCATTGATGGTTCTATCGTAGTTCAAAAGATCAAAGAAGGCAAAGGCGATTTTGGTTTTAATGCCAGGACCGAAGTGTATGAGAACTTATTTAAGGCGGGTGTAATTGACCCCACTAAAGTAAGCCGTGTGGCTTTGGAAAATGCGGCTTCTATTGCGGGCATGCTGTTAACAACAGAATGTGTAATAGCCGACAAGCCAAAAGAAGAAGCAGCACACAGCCATGGCGCACCGGATATGGGCGGAATGGGCGGATACTAATACGTTAACACGTTTAAGCCGTTTAAAGGTTTATGATAAAGAGCCTGAAAAATATAGTCCCTTCTGCAGCAGTGCAGGAGGGGCTTTTGATGTAACTTCTTTACTGATATTGTTTAACAGTTAAAATGAAGAAAGCTATGAAAGTAAGTTGGAAGCATTTGTATTGTTATTTCAAAAAAATGTTTGGGCACAAGGTTAACGACCACTGGGATGATAATCCGTTTGTGCTGTTGTAAGAGAATCCCTCCTGTAGAAATGCAGGAGGGATTTTTTTGGTCTGACGTCCCCGTCTGACCATTAATTAATTTAATCGGCACTTTTTGCTATTTTCACCTGCAATAAAATTCCCGGTCTATGCTCGGTATCTTCATTCAACTACTCGTTTCCTGGTTACTTCTCTGGCTTTTTGAAAAACAAGGGCTGGAGGTATTTGGATTTTACCCTACCCGGAAAAGATTAACCGGCTTTGCCTTGTTCTTTATCATTACTGCGATTTGCTGCTCATCTGATTTTATTATGCGAATGATCTTTGCCAGACAACAATGGCAACTGAATCCAAAACTTACTGCGGGTCTTATCTTCAGTGGTTTGTGGTGGAATATAAAGTCGGTTTTGTTTGAGGAGTTTATTTTCCGGGGCGCATTGATGTATATCCTTATTAAAAAACTGGGCGCAACAAAAGCCATCATCATTTCTTCCATTTGTTTTGGTATCTATCATTGGTTCTCCCATGAAGTGATCGGTAACCCGGTGCAAATGGCCATCACATTTGTTGTTACCGGAACCATGGGTTTGCTGTATGCCTACGCCTATGCCAAAACTTTTTCTCTGTATTTTCCCATTGCTATTCATTTGGGCTGGAACCTCACCAGCAGTGTGATCTTTTCTACGGGTATCATCGGCGACCAGTTGCTGGTGCCGGTTAAACCGGTGCCGGAAGTTACGGTTGGTTACTTTGTTTATTTCTGCATTGTATTTGTTCCCATGCTGAGTGCATTGCTCATCAACTTTTTTATGCTCAAACGGATGCCGCAACAAGGTGCGGATAATAAAAAAACTGTCTCGCTTTAGGCGAGACAGTTTTTATTGATAGATACCAAAGCCTCAATATTTTTTAACCACGGTATAGTAGAAGAATGTTGGAGGGCCTTCCACACCGCCATCTTCCATTTTCTTTTTCAGTTCTGGTGATTTAGAGAAGTCATCAGCTTTTTTCATATCGCTCACAGCAAGGGCCATGGTTACCATGTGGTTGTCGCCAACACTATATCCGAGTGCCCTGTCTTGAAGACCAGCACCGATGCGGTTAGGTTTATCGGCATCAAAAACTTTGAGCCATGCATCCCAGTCTTTTACTTTATGATTTATAAGCACACGGGATGTTCCGGTTACTGTAGTATCCAGCCTTTGCATATCCACGAAATAAATGGTAGGAGCACCTACAACTCCGCCTTTTTTCATGGCATCTTTCAGGCTTGGTAAGGCCGCAAATTCTTTTGCTTTGGCTGCATCATCCATCTTTACAACCACCATTACCATGTTTGAATCCTTTGTTCCCCTGCACAGCAAACGGCTGTGCAGCCCATATGCCAGCCGCATAGAATCGTGTGCTTCATAACCAGGTATCCATTTGGCATAGTTGGCAACCTTGTGGATCACGATCATGATATTATCCGGTTTTACCGGGGCAGTTGGCTCAGGTGCTTTTACAGCAGTGGTATCCTTAGCAGGTTCATCTGCTTTTTTTTCTTCGCCCGAATTGCACGAGAAAAGAAGGGCCGTCATGCTTACTCCAACAGCAAACGGCATTAAAAACTTGAATTGCTTCATTTGTTTAGATGTTTTGGTTTTGATAAAATAATAATAAGAAATAAGGGGGCGGAGTAAAGGGAAAGTGTTTGTGTCTATAAATGTAAAAATAATCGGGGGCAAATCAAAATAAAGAAGGCTGTTAACTAAAAATTAATGAGCAGTACTCCATTTATAACTTGTCGCTTTATGAGCGCTGTTTTTTATATTGATGGTACAGCAGATACAAACCAACAAAAAGCAGGCTGCTCAGCAGGAAATACAGGATGAGCCCCGAGCGGTTCTTTTCCTTTATGATACGGTACAGGTATGGCCTGGTAAGCGGCTTCTGCCAGGCCTGGTAATAGTTGCTGAAGACAGGGTCTTTTGTCATTTCCCAAAGTTCCTTCATCTGGCCGGTCAGCAGCATGTGGTATTTTTTATCCGAAACAGCATGGTAGGCATCGTAATAACTCCAGCCATTTCCCATATCATAGCCGGGCAAATGAGCTATCAGGGAACGGATTCCCTGTTGTACCACGAATAAGGCCGAGTCTTTTTTGGTCAGTTGCCAGAATTTGTACACACCTGTAAGTGCATAGATATGCCCATCAAGTATTCTTGGCGTGTGCATATTGCTATCTGCAAATTCTTCATACCAGTAGCCGGCCGGCTCTTTATAGGTAAATCCGCCGGATTGTATGGGTTCATAGAATCCGCGGAGCAGTGAATTGGCGGCATCAAGGTATTCCTGTTTGGGATAAATTTTATAAGCAGCAGTAAGCGCTTCTATGGCACGGCCAGATGTCATGCCCGATGTCCAGGGACTTCCTACTGAATCATAGAAAGGCTGCTTCCAGTTAAAGACATATAATGCATAATTTTCTTTATAGCTGATATTAGCCATCAGCCAATTGATACAATTCCTGAATTTCACTTCCACAGCCGGATCTTTTTTATTAGTAAGTGACCAAGAATAATCAATAGCAAAATTGCTGACAATGGTTGGATTATACTGGTTGCCTGCATTTATCCCTTTGTAATCGGCATAGTGAACATAGGGGATCCCTTTTTCATCAACAAGTGTTTTTGCATAGTTGGGTATTGAGTCATTTGTCAGCCGGTACAGCGACAGTCTTAGTTTTTCTTCCCATTCATCGCCCCTGAACTGGCAGATAAATGCTGCCGCTGAAAAGGAAATAACTGCGAGTAATATGTTTTTTGATACTGATCTCATTTCACCGATTGGCAATTAGCATTTTAATGTTCAGCGATGACTGCAAAAGATTTATTCTCCCTCCACGATCCCCCCGTAATCAATCAGCAGTTCTTCGTTCTGTTTTATATCTCTCACCGTTTCAAAAAAATCGCCATCATTAATGGAGATGATATTGGGGGTATCAGAATGATTTAAAAAGAGCGACACATCCATTTTCTTAAACCCATGCGCCGGAATAAAATAATTCTCTTCATCATAAAGGCAATAGTTGCCTACCAGTAACCGGGCATGGGCAGACAGGGCTTCCATTTCTTTTTTGGGAACGGTTATCCATTCATCGGCCGCATCGGGTTTTCCAAAAATATCCCGGCAGCCTTTGGGAATATCCCGTATGGCAAACACGCCAATGCCTTCAATGGGCGAGGGCCGCAGCATCACCCAGGTATTGTTGGAAAGTTCGTTGAGTAATTCCTGTTTTGTCATGTTTCCTTTTCTATATATCTCATCAATCAGGTTTATTTCTGCCTGGCAGCCCATGCATCCATCTTCTCTTCCAATGTGGTAAGGGGCATAGCGCCATCCCTGATAAGCTCATCATGAAAATCTGATAATTTAAACCGTTTGCCCAGTTGTTTTGAATATTTATCACGCAGTTCCTTGATCTTTAATTCTCCTACTTTATAACTGAGCGCCTGGCCGGGAGTGGCCATATATCTTTCGATCTCTGCCGTTGCAGACTGTTCGGTTATGGGCTCGTTCTTTCGCATGTATTCAATAGCCTGTTCTCTTGTCCACCCCTTTGCATGCATGCCTGCATCAACCACCAGCCGGATAGCCCGGTGCATTTCATCACCCAACGCATAGAAGTACTGGTAAGGATCGGTATAGCAGCCCAGTTGTTTACCCAGGCTTTCGCAATACAATCCCCAACCTTCTGTATAGGCACTGTTTCCACCTTCCTGCCTGAACTTTGGCAGGTTGGTATTCTCTTTCTGTATCATAAGCTGGAAATGATGCCCGGGAATGGCCTCGTGTATGAATAGGTTTTCTTTTGCCGTCGTATATTTTGTTGCATCAACAATGGGTACATAAAAAATACCGGGACGTGTGCCATCGGTGAGGCCTGAAAAATATTGAGCTGCTGCAGAGGCAGCCCTGAAAGCTTCTGTCTGCCTTATTTCGAAAGCTGTTTTTGGACGCAGGGTAAATAAGTTATTTAAGTAAGGTTCTATTTTCCCCTGTATAGCCCGGTATGCAGCCAGGACTTCATCAGCCGTTTTATAAGGTAAAAACTGCGGGTCGTTTTTGGTATAAATAAAAAATGAATCCAGTGTTCCGTTAAACTTTACCTGCGTTTTTACCTTTTCCATTTCTGCACGAATACGTTTTACCTCGGCCAAACCGGTGTTAAAAAGTTCGTCGGGTTTTTTATTTGTGGTCGTGTAGTTCCGGATGGCATAATCATACCATTTATCCCCATCGGGTAACGCACCTATGCCACTTGTTGTTCTTGCTTTTGACAGGTATTCATCCTGCATGAATGTGGCCAGTTTTTTATAAGAAGTATTTATATCATCACTGATCATTTTCTTATAAGCATCTGTCAGCCTGGCTTTATCTGTTTCACTGAAGCCGGCAGGAAATTTATTTACCGGGCCATAGAAAACACTTTTACTGACATCAGCGTTTTGCAAATTTTGCAATTGAGGAATTAGTTTTACCACGAGTGCCTTGGGGAAAACAATATTTTCTGTTATCCCTTTTCTAAAATAGGCGATCGCACTATCGCACCATTCCGGAAACCGGTGCGCCCTGGCCAACCAGTCATCATAATCTTTTACAGTTTTAAATGGCTGGGCACCGGTGCCGCTTCCCCATTGTGCCATGGTAAGGTGAAAGCCAAAGATCTGGGTAAAAGGCAACCTGTTTGTTTTATAATTAAAGCCTTCAATCGCCATCTCCATATTGCGCTTAAAAATATCGTAACTGATCTTATCGTTTGCATTGAGCGTATTCCTGTCGAATTTTTTTAAACCAGCCAGGTATCTGACATTATACTGCCTTGAGATTTGGTTATAGGTATCAGTAAAAGTAACAGGCAATTGGTCGTTGTAACGGTAGTCGCCGGAACTGGTGGCTATCACCGGGTTTAGTTTATAAAATTCTTCTGCAGCATCTTTAAAAAATGCTGCTAAGGTTTTATTGTCTGCCGTTGTTTGGCAAAAAGCAGGTTGAAAACCAACCAGCGTAAATGCAAGCAGTAAAATGTATTTCATGTTTGAAGATTGAATCAACAATTTATAGTTATTATTTATTCCTGAGAAATATTTTATTGCTGCAATAAGTCTCCCTGTCGTACGGGCAATCATTTTCTGTCAATGCTTTTGCAGCGACGCCTTAAATGGACGGGGGAGGAGCATAACCCGGTATTGCCCGAAAGTTTGTTGAGCCATTCCTGCTTTGTTATGGCTCCTGTTCAATGTATCCCCGCACAATAAAATATTGGGCGGCGCAATAGGTGAGCATGATGAGTACGCCTGCATACGCAAAGGGCTGGTAAAATTTGTTGATGGCCAGTAAAGAATCGGATAAGACAAAGCTGGCGGCACCCAGCAGAAAATAAATGGCTGCTTTCCGGTTCACTTTTAAGAATACGAACAGGCTGCAGAGCAACATGCAGCAGATGACAGCCGCATAAACCATCACGGGTAATTTAAGATCACCCAGGTGGGGGTATAGAAACCATACCAATGAAACACCATAGGCAACTACGGCTACAACAAGGATGGGATGTTTTTTCAGCAATGAAATAGTGCCCGATCTTATTTTTAAAAAATACGTGATGTAAAAAATATGAGTGATCAGAAAACATACAAGCCCGAAAATGAAAAATAATTTCTGGGAAGATTCAAACAGCAGGAACAGATCACCGGCCCAGGAAAAGAAAAGGCCAGTCATTAAAAGCAATTTTCCTTTAACCTCGCTTTTGGTAAAATATAACAACAGCAACAGGGCAGGTATGAGCAAAGGCTTTGCTAAATAATGAAGCCGCTCTGATTCGATGAGTATGCCTGTAATGTCCATCAGGGCCAGGAGCAGGAAGGCAAACGTTATTTTTTTCTGAATGGGTTGCTGCATGGTTTACTATTCAGCCGCGTGGTTATTTTAATTCGATGAATGTGCGGAAAGCATAAAATAACCGGAGAGAATCTTTTACCCGGGTTGTGTCGCTCAGCGGACGGGTAAATCCTTCGGCCAGTTTATAATGTACCGAGTCGGTGGTGTACATGAGTACGTTGGGCTTATTCAGTTCGATCTTCTTTTTCAGTGCACCAGCCTGGCTTAATACCCGGAACACCACTTTAAAAGTATAGGCATCGTTGCTCACCACAACCGGCGGGGCAGGAGTGACCGTTGTTACAGAATCTTTTTTTATTTGCGATGAATCGGGTATGGCTGCAATTGTTTTACTGGTATCGGCAATAACCAACGGTTCTTTCTGTATCGTTTCCACCGAAGCGGCCGGTTTGCTGCCTCTCATAAAAAAATACCAGGCGGCGGTTCCAAGGAGGCCAACCAATACAACTACAGCTGCTATCATCAATCCTTTTTTACTTCCTCCTGCCGGTTTGTTGACCCGATCCCGGAAAGAAAAATCATTGTCCTCCATCTTTTCCTTTATCAGTGATGGAGGAGTTTCTTCCGGCTTTGAACTGAAACTGGTGCCTTGTGCAAACTGGTATTCGCCCTGCTGATTCTTTATCAGCATACCAAGGCCATCAATTTTAAAAGGCTTGCCAATGTTGAGGAATTGCTTTCCCAAAACAAGGTAAGAATCAAGATCGGCTGATGCCAGTGGTTTCATCTTGCGGGTCTGCTCCACGATATAATTGATCAATGCATCATCTTCTGCTGCCCGTGAATCGTAAGTAAAGGAAATGGCGTTTTCGGGAATGGTAGCATCTTTGTCATTTTCCATAGGCATCACAAAGTCGGGAGAAAGACTGAATGTGCCGATGCCCTGGAGGGTAACTTCCCTGTTTTTGTAAAAATGCTGTACGAGCAGTTGTTCTATTTTCATTCGCAATGGTTAAGCGTAACAAACCTACAAGATATTCACTACATATCAAAGGGCCGGTAAATCCGGTTTGAACCACATAGGCACATAGAACACTTAGAAGAAACAAATAGCATATCAACTGCTTGTTTTGCTGGGCAGATTTTATTCAACCTATGTTTCCTATGTGCCTATGTGGTTCCATTCAATTCATTACCCAAATTGCCTTAGTTTTGCGTTATGATAACGGAAAAGGACAGACAGTTTATTGTGTACTGGGAGGCGGAAAGAGATAAACTGAATACCGTGAAAGCGAAACTGCTGAATGGGTTGCCGATGGCTGTACTATTCAGCCTGCCGGTGATATTGCTGCTGTTTGTGATACAGTTTTTTTTTCCAGACTGGTACACCAAAATTTCCAATACGTCATCGGGCACTTTCGTCACCATTATCATTGCCCTGTTCATCAGTATTCTGTTCTTTGCTTATTTCCGTATGCATTACAAATGGGAAATGAATGAGCAGATTTACCAGGAACTGAAAAGCAAGGCACAGAAAGAGGATATCAATTCACAAAACAAATAACAGAACACTACCAATGAACAAAAAACAATTATTCTTTATTGCCGCAGTGCTTTCACCTTTTCTTTTCAGCAGTTGCAAAAAAGCGTCGGCAGATGCATGCACCTATACGGAGTCAACACTGGTGGCCCCTGCTTCTGAAGTAGCAACTTTGCAGGCCTATCTTGCTGCCTCGGGGCATCCCCTGGCTATTCAGCATCCCAGCGGAATTTTTTATGAGATCACAACCCAGGGCACCGGGGCAAGTCCGGCCATTTGCTCAAACCTTTTGGTAAAGTATTCCGGTTACCTGCTCAATGGAACTAAGTTCGACGAAAACCTCACTGGTGCGTCTTTTGTGCTGGGGCAATTAATCGTAGGCTGGCAAAAAGGACTTCCTTTACTGAAAAAAGGCGGTACCATGAATCTCTATGTACCGCCTTCTTTGGGATATGGTGCTAACACGGTTGGCGTTATTCCCGGCAATTCCAACCTCATTTTTGTTATTCAGTTGATAGACGTACAGTAATAAAATCATCTTCATTGAGCCACGAAGCCATTTCGGTTTTTGACATGTTTAAGATAGGTGTGGGGCCTTCCAGCAGCCATACCCTTGGCCCATGGCGTGCTGCACAACGGTTTACCCAAAGTCTTCAGCAAAAAGAATTGCTCAACAGTGTAAAGGAATTGCGGGTGATCCTGTATGGATCGCTTGCCAAAACAGGTGTGGGGCATGGAACGGATATTGCTGTGCAACTCGGACTTTGCGGCGACGATCCCGTAACCTTTGACGTAAATAATATTGCTGCAAAGATCGCCGACATAAAGCACATGAAAAAAATGGTGCTGGCAGGCAGGCATGAAATTGATTTTGACCCGGCAGAAGACATCGAGTTCCTGATGAGTGAGTCGCTGCCTTTTCATCCAAACGGCTTAAGTTTCCTGGTGAGCCTTTCTAATGGCGATAACATTTCTGAAACCTATTACTCGGTGGGTGGTGGGTTTGTTGTTAAGGAAGGAGAAGAAGGGCATTCCGGGAATGACGTACATCTTCCTTTCCCGATCAATACGGCCGATGAATTACTGCACTGGTGTATGAAGACGGGTTTGAACATCAGTGATGTGGTGATGGAAAATGAACACGTATGGCGGAGTGAAAAAGAAACAAAAGACAGCGTGCTCAATATCTGGCGGGTGATGAAAGAATGTATTTACCGCGGCTGTCATGCCGAAGGCGTATTGCCCGGCGGTTTGCAGGTAAAGCGCAGGGGAGGCGGACTGAATAAAAAACTTACGGCAGGCAGACCATATACCGATTATGACAGCTGGCTGAAAGTTATAAAAGAAGGCGGAAGTGATTTCACCTACATACTAGACTGGGTAAGTTGTTTTGCCCTTGCAGTGAATGAAGAGAATGCCAGTTTTGGCAGAGTGGTTACTGCACCAACAAACGGCGCTGCTGGTGTGATACCGGCGGTACTGCAATATTATATTGCTTTTTGTGGCGGAGATACTGATGAAAAAATTATCCAGTTCTTATTAACGGCTTCTGAAGTGGGCAGCATATTTAAAAAGGGCGCCACCATTTCTGCTGCGATGGGTGGTTGCCAGGCCGAGATCGGTGTAAGCAGTGCCATGGCGGCGGCGGCATTAACCGAATGTTTGGGTGGTACGCAACGGCAAACCCTGATGGCGGCAGAGATCGCCATGGAGCATCATCTTGGTCTTACCTGCGATCCCATTGGCGGTTTGGTGCAGGTGCCCTGCATTGAACGGAATACGATGGGTGCTATAAAAGCAATTACTGCAAGCCAACTTGCTTTACAAAGTTCTCCCGATTATGCCAAGGTAAGTTTAGACAGTGTTATTAAAACCATGTGGGATACGGCGCTTGATATGAACAGCAAATACAAGGAAACAGCCGATGGGGGATTGGCGGTGAACGTGCCGTTGAGTTTAAGCGAATGCTAGTTCTTTTCTTAATTAAGAATTAAAAATTAAGAATGAAGAATCTGGGTTCAGTTAATAGCAGGCTCCCAATTTCTAATTTTTAATTCTTCATTTTTAATTTTATTTACACTCCATACTTCCTCTTAATATCCCTGTCCGTCTCCCTTTCCTTAATACTTTCCCGCTTGTCGTAATTCTTTTTGCCTTTGCCCAGGCCGATCTCCATTTTGAAATAGCCTGATTCTGCCAAAAATATTTTCAGTGGAATGATGGAGTATCCTTTTTCCTTTGTCTTGGCTTCCAGTTTCTGCAGTTCCCGTTTATTGAGCAGGAGTTTCCGTTCCTGCATGGGTTCGTGGTTGGTATAAGTGCCGAATGAATACTCGGATATGTGCAGGCTCTTTACAAACAATTCGCCATTTTGGAAAACACAATAGCTGTCGTTGAAGCTTGCCTTGCCTGCCCGCAAAGATTTTATCTCGGTGCCGGATAATACCAGCCCTGCAATATAGGTCTGCTCAAAAAAATATTCGTAGTATGCCTTGCGGTTCGAAATCTCCACTTGAAAATGTTTATGTAAAGGTACGTGTTTGTGGTTCGGCTCCGCTCACCACCGGGCAAGTCGGCTCTGCTTACTACCAGATAAGTCGGTTCCACTCACTACTCAGTAACAGCAGCCTTATCTTACTTAACAAATTCGCCGAAGTGCCAGAGAATGCCCGATGGGTCGTGCAGGAAACATTCGCTGCCCCAGTCATTTTTTTTGATAGGGGTTAACTTCACATTTTTATATTTGGTTGTAAGATCCAGGGCTACCAGTTCGTTCCAGAACCGGCTCACATCTTCCACTTCTAAAAAGACCATGGTGTTATCTACCCAGTCTTTCACATAAGCATCCTGCAGATAAAACCCCAATCCTTCTGTTTTGAAATACGACATGTTGTGAAATAAAACAACTTCTTCAAATCCAAGGTCACGGTAAAAATTCCTTGACAGATCAAAATTTTCAGCGCCGATAAAGGGACGGATGGAGATGGCTTTGTGTTGCATGGGTTTGTTATTAAGTGCGACTCGAAGCTAAATTAATAAATAGTTGAGCTCAACGGCAAGTTTCCAGGCTGGATATTTTCGTGGCTATTTGTTGTTGGTAAGGCGACCAACAACGGCGAGTTTATAATAAATTAGTTCGGATTGTGAGTTACAATGGCTGCAATTGCTGGAGGCATAGAGTGTACCCAATTCGCATGGGCTTTGTCTCTATCTATCTTTGAAATATTAGCTTTCATCATCTCAAAGAGGGGAGGTTTTTCATATTCCGTTAAGTTTATGACCTCGCATAAACATTTATCAACAATGACTTTTATTTCAAACTCTTTCTTTGGCTTAAATAGAAATTCATTTTGTCCTCGCCATTTACCGGTTAGAAAAAAACTTTGTATGTAATGAGAAGAAGGTATTCCAGAATAAAGTAAAATTTTGCACTTCTCTTTATTTGCTTCTTCAATAAGAAGGGAAAAATCGAATCGATCTACTAAAGGCTGAATGAATAACTTAGCAACTAAATCGCTTCTTTTCGGGTTTACATAAGTTTTATATAAAAAAGTAAAAGCAAATTCGTTCGCTAATATTTTGTCCTTAATCAATTTTAGTTTGCTAATGTCTAGTTTTTTGAATTTTTCTGCGAGCCTCACCAGTGCTGTATGAATAATATCTACTCGTATAGAATTCCTTTCCTTTTCACTTTTAGTTTCAAAATCTTCAAAAGCAGGATAGCGAATATTTATATGAACGTTATTTTTTTCTTTAATTATTAATTCATCTAAATCATTGCCGATTTGTTGAACACGTATGTGAGAATAAGTATCTTGACCAAATTCTTGTAAAAGAATAGAATAAATTAAGTCAATCATATGTGAGTCAGGATTGTCCCCGACTCCATGCGGTACGAGTGAACCTAACCGAAATATGGTTGTTTTAATTGCCATAAAATACTTAAAGTCTTGCAATGTTGCCCGAAAATTGCTGCCACAAATTAAATATACACTGCTCCTTGCACAGTTTTGGTGGTACTTAGTAAAACTATACAACCCTACTTAATAATCGTCACAAACCCCGTCACCGGCTCTCTTCCACTTCCCGGCTCAAGTATGTAATAATAAGTATCGTAGGGGAGTGGCCTTCCTTTATAAGTTCCGTTCCATGCTTTGTAGTAACCATTGCTTTCAAAAACAAGCTGACCGGTTCTTGTAAATACCTGCAGGTGGTTGTTGGGATAGTCTTCTAAATACTGGATCACCCAAAGGTCATTGATGCCGTCGTTGTTTGGCGTGAAGGTGTTGGGTATCCTCGGCATCTTCAGCACTTTCACAAACACATCATCCGAAGCAGTGCATCCGCCTGTTCCGGTTACGGTAAGTATGTACGTAATATCATTCTGCGGGGCAATGCATTTTGGATTGGGTATGTATCGGTCGTTTAAATAAGTAGCGGGTGTCCAAAGGTATTGCAGGTTAGTGCCTGTTGCCTGCGAAACAAGAGTGATCTGTCCGCCGGATAACACAACCCTGTCGGGGCCTGCATATACGGAGGGATATGGATAAACAGTGATCGATCTTGAAAGTGTATCGCTGTAGCAACCATGACTGTTCATGGTATATAAACTTACTGTGAAAGTTTTTACCGTTGCATAGGTGTACACAACATTCTGCGTATTTCTTGTTGAGCCATCACCCAGGTTCCAGTTCCATTGCATGGTGATGCCATCCATGCTGTTGGTTGAATCTTTAATGGTTATGGGATCGCCGATGCAAATGGCAGGTTTATTAAAACCAAAATTTGTTTTGGGCTGCGGATGAATGTTGTTGAAGATGATGGTCGTGTCTTTTGCGCAACCGCTATTACTTGTTACCCGGAGATTGACATTATACGGACGAACGATGCTGTACCGGTGTGTGGGATCTTTTAATGCGGATGTATTGTTGGGGCCGCTTAACAGGTCATCAAAATTCCAGAAGTATTGAAAGAGGTTTTCGCTTCCATCAGCAATGGTTGAAAGGTTTGTAAAGTTTGCAAACGCATCCGGCAGGCATACCGAAGCAGGTAAAGCGAAGTTTGCCACCGGCTTTGGCAGGATGTTGAAAGGAATGAATGAGCCTGCAATTGATGGCGTATCGCATTCGCTTAACAGTGTATTGCCATCGTTACCCATGCGTAATACGATGCGGAAGTTGCCGGGTAATACCATCGCGGATGCAAAACGAACGATCACCCGGTTGGTCAGCCCGGTTGAACAATTAACCGGCGAGGCATTGATGATACTTACCGGGTACGTACCGGTAACAAAAAAATCTGAGCCGTTGGCTGCAACCGAACTGCATTTGATAAGGCCTGGAAGAACAATGATGAGCGAATCGGTACTGCATTTATTATTCTGTAAACTGTCAAACGGCACGGGCCTGGGCGAGAGTATTGTGAAAGGAATGGATTCGCCGGCAGGCACATCCTTATCACAAATATCGAGCAGGGTATTTGCATCGCCGCCAGGCTGAACAATGAGATTGTAATTACCAAATGGCAATGGCTGGTTGAAAGTAAGCAGAACAGAATCCATGTCGAAGCCGCTGCTGCAGCCGATGCCAACAGCACTGGTCACTGTTGCCAGTGGAGGATTGATGATGAAGTCGGAACCGTTTGCTGCCAGGCTGCTGCATTTCATTTTTTTGTTCAGCTTTACTATGATCTTTGTAGCGTCGCAACTGGCCCAGTTTACATTTACGGTGTGTGGTGGTAATGTGTCGGTGATTACGGCTGTTCCTCCTCCAAATGAAAGAAAATATCCCTGTTGCGTATCGGAGAAATGGCTGATGAGTAAAATATAATTGTGGCCTTGTATAAGCGTAGGGCTAAAGGCAAAGGTGGAATAGAGTTCAGCAGGCAATGAAGCACAGGCAATATAATTAAGGCCGGTATCATTGGCACCGGTTGGCCCGAATGTTCCCGACCAGTTGCCGGAAACGATGAGTGAAGTGTCGGTATATACATCATCCGGGTTATGGCCCGTTACGTCATACAATTGCCAGTCGTAATCCTCATTGGGATCATTGGGTGTTACCAGGAAACTGAGTGTGCCGCCCTGGAAGCAGGTGAACTTATACCAGTAAGGATTTTTGTTTTGATAAAGGGTTGATGTGTCGCCAAAAACAGAACAACCCGGAACATAAAGAATGTTAGAACTGCAAATGGGAACACTGTCCTGGAAAAAAGTCGCCGTGCCGCAAACGGGGAAAGCGGTGGACGGATTTTGTCCGAGTGCGGTGCAGGCTGTTTGTGAAAATAACTTTCCTGTTGAAATTAAAATGACAAGAATGAGTATGGAAGTTTTTTTCAGCAGCATAATTTTAGGTGTGGCCACTGCAGTAAAACATTTCCTTCCTGAATAATACTGGCTTCTGCAATCGGCTGTTATCCCTTAAAGAGCAACAACAAGTTAGCCAATTTTTCCTTCAGTTCTTTGCGGTGAACGATAAAGTCGAGAAAGCCATGTTCCAGTAAAAATTCGCTTCGTTGGAATCCTTCGGGCAGGTCTTTTTTGATCGTTTCTTTTATCACCCGGGGGCCGGCAAAGCCGATGAGGGCAGCGGGTTCGGCGCAGATCACATCACCCAGCATGGCAAATGAAGCCGTGGTGCCGCCAAAGGTTGGATCGGTGCATAAAGAGATGTAGGGTATTTTGGCATCGCTCAGTTGCGATAATTTTCCGGAAGTTTTTGCCAGTTGCATCAGGGAGAAAGCGCTTTCCATCATTCTTGCACCGCCGCTTTTATTGATGATCATGAAGGGGATCTTATGTTGCATGGAATAATCGCATCCCCGGCTTATTTTTTCTCCCATCACACTGCCCAGGCTTCCGCCAATGAATTCAAAATCCATGCAGGCAACCACCAGGTCGTGACCGTTTACTTTTCCGTGTGCTACCGTCATGGAATCATGAATGCCTGTTTTTGCATAGGTTTCTTCCAGGCGTTTGTCGTAAGGCTTCAGGTCAACAAAATGCAGAAAATCTTTTGACCGGATGTTGGCAAATAGTTCGGTGTATTCATTGTTGTCGAAAATGATATCAAAATATTCATCGCTGCCGATGCGGTGATGGTAATCGCATTTGGGGCAAACGAATTTATTTTCGTTCAGTTCAGAAACCGTACAGGTGTATTTGCAGGAAGGGCATTTAGACCATAATCCTTCCGGGGCATCCTTTTTATCCTTGGTAGAAGTGAGGATCCCTTTTTTCATTCGTTTAAACCAGCTGTGTTTCACTTCATCCGCACTTCCTTCTTCCCCGGCCAGGCTGGCATCAAAGTCTTCTTCTTTTTTCATAAAAACGTATAAGTCGTTTAAAACGTTTAAGTCGTTTAAGTCGTTTAACGTTGCAACGATTTGAAACGACTTAAACGGCTGTAACGTATTTATGCTATCGTAATACTCTTATCCAAATAAACATCCTGGATATTGTTCAGCAATTCCACTCCATCTTTCATTGGTTTCTGGAATGCTTTACGGCCACTGATAAGGCCCATACCGCCTGCACGTTTGTTGATCACGGCGGTGGTAATTGCTTCGGCCATATCGGTGGCGCCTTTACTTTCACCGCCACTGTTGATGAGGCCCACACGTCCCATGTAGCAATTAGCCACCTGGTAACGGGCAAGGTCAATGGGGTGATCGGTTGTTAATTTAGAGTATACAAGCGGAGAGGTCTTGCCATGTTTGGTGGCATTATACCCGCCGTTGTTTGCAGGTAGTTTTTGTTTGATGATATCGGCCTGGATGGTAACCCCAAGGTGGTTTGCCTGGCCGGTGAGATCAGCGGCGGTATGATAATCCACCCCGTCCACTTTAAATCCGTTGTTACGCAGGTAGCACCAGAGAACGGTGGTCATACCCAGTTCATGCGCCATTTCAAAAGCGGTGGCCACTTCCTGTATCTGGCGGGTGCTTTCTGCACTCCCGAAATAGATGGTAGCACCAACAGCAGTAGCGCCCATGTTCCAGGCATCTTTTACCTTGCCAAACATGATCTGGTCGAACTTATTGGGCAGGCTGAGAAATTCGTTGTGGTTGATCTTAACCATCATCGGGATCTTATGAGCGTATTTGCGGCTCACAATACCTAAGACGCCAAACGTAGAGGCAACGGCATTGCATCCGCCTTCAATGGCCAGTTTTACAATATTTTCCGGGTCAAAATAAATAGGGTTGGGTGCAAAGGAAGCGCCTGCACTGTGTTCTATTCCCTGGTCAACCGGTAAAATAGAAACGTATCCTGTTCCGCCAAGACGGCCTGTATCTAAAATGTGTTGTAAACTTTTGAGGGTTTGATTACTCCGGTTGCTTGCTCTCCAGATATCATCCACATGGTTCGGGTTGGGTAATGATATTTCATTTTTAGTGATGCCCTTGCATTCATGATTCAGTAATGAATCGGCCTGGTCGCCCAGTAGTTCAATGATTTTTTTATTAGCCATATCGTTTTGGTTTTGGGCAAATTTAATATAAAATGTGTTTAAAGAGAAGTATCGGGAAAATTAGGGAATAATCGGTTTGAACCGCATAGGCATATAGAAAATATAGATTTGTATTGCCTAACTATGTGTTTTTCTATGTTACCTATGTGGTTTATATAAGGAAGAATCAAGAATAACCCTGGATAAGTTTTCTAAAATATGCTGGTGCTTTTAATAACCGACTTCCGTACCAACTGAAGAATTCCCCGTTGGCTAAAAGTATTTTGCAACCGGGCAGTTGTGCTGCCAATTCATCAATATGCTTTTGTTTGAACGGATAGGGTTCGGAAGAAAGGAGGAGCAGTTTACAGTTTGCAGTTTTCAGTTCGGAGATGGATATTTCGGGGTATCTTTTCCTGTCTGCAAAAATGTTTTCAAAGCCGCATCTTAAAAGCATATCGTTGATGAAGGTATCGCCGCCAACGGTCATGTAGGGCTTTTGCCAGATAAGATAAGCCGTTTTAAGTTTGTGGTTTGAGGTTTGAAGTTGATCTAATTCTTTAAAGTTATCCCGGATGTTTTCGGCTAATGAATGAGCATGGCTTAGTTTGCCGGTGAGTTCGCCGATGTCATGGATCATCAGTAAGGCTTCATCCAGGTTGTTCACATCTGTTACCCAAACGGGATAGTCCGCTGCCAGTTCCTCCACCTGTTCTTTTACATTCTCTTCTTTATTGACGATGATGAGGTCGGGTTGTAATTGATGAATGATCTTACTATTTATGGCTTTGGTGCCGCCCACCCTTGTTTTTGTCTGAAACCATTGGGCCGGGTGTACACAGAATTTTGTTATGCCCACGGTTTGTTGCTCCAGTCCGAGGTAATGGAACAATTCTGTCTGGGACGGGACAAGCGATATTATCCTGTTGGGAACATAACCAATATCAGGTGTATTGTTCAGGATCATGCCGTAAAAATAGGGAAGGGAAAGTTTTGGGAAATAAAAAACTTCCACAGCCTTTTGATATTATATCAAACAACTGTGGAAGTTAATTTTTTAAACCAACCAAGCACGAGAGTTGGTTTTCTCAGGATTTCATTGGATCTGCTATCTTAAGGGGGTTACCTTATTTTGGCAGAGTGGTCCTTAATAACTTAATCCTGGTTTCAGTGTTCTTCAATTTAGCCATCATCGCTTTTTACGGCATAGGCTGGATATTGGTTTTTCTTTGGTTTTTCTACCATTGCTTTTTGAGCAGTGGGTGTGGGATACTGGTCTTCTTCGGTTTTTCTTCGCCATCATCGCTTTTTACAGCATAGGCATTGGATATTGGTTTTTTTCAAATACTTAGAAACTCTTGGTTTTTCTTCGGACAAAGAACTTAAAGCGAATATTGGTTTTTAAAGATCTTGGTTTTCAATTTAAAAGAAGTTGACTGATATTGGATCGTTTGTAATTTTTCACAAACATTGGATTTAATTTTTTCAGCTTTAGTCAGGATCTTGGATAACGATTGATATTTAATCTATCAATCAACTTCTGACACAAAGATGCGGCAGATAATCGTGGTATACTAGAGCGATATTGCTCTTTTTTCGTGCTTCTCTAATTACTGTCTCAATCGTATATATTCACTTTTTTTGGTGGGATAGCTACGAAAAAAATAAACGTAAAACTACGAGTTTCAGATGGAGCTATATCTTTATACAAAGAGTGGCGCATCGGTAAGATGCGCCACTGTAAAGGATTTAGCCTGTTCGTAAAATTCCGGGTACTGTTATTTGCTCAGGCTCTGGATGATGTCGTATTTGGTAACAATGTGAAAAGCCCCGCTTTCGTCCCTGCTCAAAACTGCCCCGTTTTCTTTGGTAATATAGGTACTCAGGCGCTCAACCGGGGTCTCAAAAGCCACTTCCGGGTAGGCTTTTTCTATTACGGAGCCTACTGTTTGTGTTTTGATATCGGGATTATTAAGGATCTTATCAAATAAACCGCCTTCAGATATAGCGCCTTTGTTTTCTCCATTTTCTAATACGGGTATGTTCTCTATATCGTATTTCTTCATCAGGTCTATGGCGGCTGCAACCGTATCGGCTGTGGTAAGGCTTATCAGGCGCTGTGTGCCACGGCCACCAACAACGTCCTTGAATGTCTTTACATCGAGGAAGCCTCTTTCCAGCATCCACTGGTCGTTATAAACCTTACCTACATAGCGGCTGCCGTGATCATGAAATATTAATACCACCACATCATCTTTCTTCAACCGGTCTTTGCCATCGGGCCCTTTGGCCAGTTGTAACATGCCTTGCAGGCAACTGCCGGCACTGTAGCCGCAAAACATGCCTTCTTCCTTGGCAATGCGCCTGGCCATAACAGCGCCATCCTTATCGGTAACTTTTGTGAACTCATCAATTACATCCATATCGTAGTTGGCAGGCACAAAATCCTCTCCAAAACCTTCACTTATATAAGGATAAACCTCTTTCTGATCGATCTCACCAGTTTCAAAATATTTTTTCAGCAAAGAGCCATAACTATCAACAGCCCATATTTTTATGTTGGGATTTTTTTCTTTTAAATACTTTGCCGTACCTACAATTGTACCACCTGTTCCGGTAGCTACAACCAGGTGGGTTACTTTCCCTTCTGTTTGTTCCCATATCTCGGGACCGGTTTGTTCGTAGTGGGCGAGGCGGTTGGCCAGGTTGTCGTATTGGTTCACATACCAGCTGTTGGGAACTTCGGTTGCCAGCCTTTTAGAAACAGAATAGTAGCTGCGTGGGTCTTCGGGTTCCACATTAGTAGGACAAACGATCACTTCGGCACCCACAGCTTTTAATATATCTGCCTTTTCCTTCGATTGTTTATCGGTGGTGGTGAAAATACATTTATATCCTTTTACGCAGGCTGCCAGGGCCAGGCCCATGCCGGTATTGCCGCTGGTTCCTTCAATGATGGTACCGCCGGGTTTTATTTTTCCTTCCTGTTCGGCCACTTCCAGCATTTTTAAAGCCATCCTGTCTTTGATGCTGTTGCCGGGGTTAAAGTATTCCACTTTTGCCAGTACGGTGCAGGGCAGGTTCCTGGTTATCTTGTTGAGTTTAATGAGGGGCGTATTGCCAATGGTCTCTAAAATATTGTTTAGCCACATATAGAATCGTTATTTGCCGCAAAGGTAAGAATTTGCACCGAGGGGAATTTTGAAAAATAGATAGTAAATTCAATAGCAGCAATTTCTCTGGCGCTGGCCATGTGCAACCCTTGATTCTTGTTTTACGTCTTAAAAAAATAATTACCGTATGAAAAAAATAGTTTTTATATCGTTCATCCTTTTTGCCGGGTATAATGTGCATGCACAAATGGCCGATGAAAATTTGTTACTGAACGGCAATAGAAATTTAATAGGTTCCTCCACCGGGGATATTACAGAAGTCGGGAATTTTGAGAACTACTTAGCTGATTCAGTAAACAACTCCGGGAATGCATCACCCTATGCTTTAATTGCAGGAGGCAGCAAAGGAATAGGTTTTGCTATTGCAGAAGCCTTGGCCAAACGTAAATACAATTTGATCCTGGTGGCAAGACATATGGATACACTTATTGCTGCGAAAGAAAAACTTGAATCAGCCTATGGCATCCACGTAGAAATATTATCGTATGACCTCAGCAAAGAAGAAACAGCTACTGAAATAGCAAAATGGTGTACGGATAAGAACATCCCTTTAAAAATGCTTTGCAATGTTGCCGGCTTAGGTGGCGCAGAAGATTACTTATCCATATCACTCGACAGTGTTCGGTACATGGTAAGACTAAATATAGAATCTGCCATGGCACTCAGTCTTACTTTACTTCCCCTGCTGGAGAAAAATGCACCGTCTTATATTTTAAACGTGGCCAGTATGGCGGGGCTTGCCCCAATCCCCTGGAAAAACGTTTATTCAGCTACTAAAGCCGCTGTTGTTTCTTTTAGTTATGCATTACGCTACCAGCTAAGAGATAAGAAGGTGAGTGTTAGTTGCCTTGCTCCCGGGCCTGTTTACACCCACCTTTCAATTGAAATAGAAACAAAAAAACAGTTGGGCCGCTTTGGCGACCTGATGGCTATGAAACCTAAGCGGGTGGGCGAAGTAGCTGTTCGGAAAACATTAAAAGGAAGGCCATTGATAGTACCGGGTACCATCGCCAGGATAATGTCTGGCGTATTACGTTTTTTTCCTAAAAGGTGGGTAACCTATATCTATGGAAAGGCCGGAGACAGGAACCGAAAGGCGAAATAGACAGTTTACTACAAAATAATCCATTCAGCCACTACCAAAATTAGAATTATTCAGGGCCATATTTGTGTTGTCCAATACCCAAAAGAAAATACCAAAACAAACTCCAGTATCCTAAAAAACAATGAACCTCTGAAGCCGTAAACAATTCAAATACACCTGATGTAATTGAATATAGTGAACGACATTAAAGGCCTCCCAACCGGGAGGCTTTTATTTTGCCAGTATCTCCAGTGATCTTTTTATGGCTTGGTCGGTTGTGTTGATCGTTTCAAAAAAACCTTCGTTGCGCCAAAGTTGCCGGGCAATGGAAGAGCGGATGCGGTTAACCAGGTCGGCCTTCACTTTTTCATTTATGGAATCAATGTTTACCGAGTCTTTAGCGGCGGCCTGCACAAACCCGTTCCAGTTATCTTCCGAAAAAATGAATCCTTTTGCAAAGTCACCCGGTGTTTTAAATGTTTTTAATGTCGCCAGGTTCTGCAGGTAAAAGTGATAGGCAAAGTTGCCGATGATGTTTTTGTTATAAATTTTTGCGGTGTTGCTGCTGAATCCGGTAGTATCCAAT
>Ga0209023_10000822_pt1 | contig 44239 bp, 47 predicted proteins | sample LakOneMetagenome_FD_187468 | JGI IMG/M metagenome (GOLD analysis project Ga0209023, IMG submission 187468) | Freshwater and sediment microbial communities from Lake Erie, Canada (SPAdes) (version 2) | ecosystem: Environmental > Aquatic > Freshwater > Lentic | place: Lake Erie, Canada...
CGGTCACATCCGTCGAAACCGGCGCGGCGATGGACGAGGCGCTGCGCCACAATGCGTTCGATCTTGTCCTGCTCGACCTCAACCTGCCGGGCGAGGACGGTCTGTCGATCTGCCGGCGGCTGCGGCAGGACAGCGCCATTCCGATCGTCATCGTCACCGCGCAGAGCGAGGACGTCGACAAGATCGTCGGCCTCGAGATGGGCGCGGACGACTACATCGCCAAACCCTTCAATCCCCGCGAGTTGCTGGCGCGCATCCGCGCGGTGCTGCGGCGCGCCAACGGCGCCCAGCCCGCTGCGGTCGAGGCCGCGCGGCAGGTCTACAAGTTCGCCGGCTGGCGGGTGGACGTGACGGCGCGCGAAGTGATCGCGCCCTCGGGCTCCCATGTGTCGATGACGGCGGCGGAATTCGACCTGCTCTACGCGCTGTGCGAGCACCCCAACCGCGTGCTGACCCGCGACCAGCTGATCGGCCTCACCCACGGCCCGGTCGAAGGCCCGCACGAGCGCAGCATCGACACGCTGATCAGCCGCCTGCGGCAGAAGATGGAAGCCGACGTGCGCAGTCCGCGCCTGATCCAGACCATCCGCTCGGAAGGCTACATGTTCGCCGCGCAGGTGTCGCGCCGATGAACGGTTTCTGGCGGTGGCTGCGGCCCGACAGCCTCGGCGCGCAGATCGCGCTCGTGCTGTTTGCCGCCATCGCCCTGTTCCAGCTGGTCGTAACCTCGACCTATCTGTTCACCGAACCGGAATGGCGACTTGCGATCATCGAACCCTCCGAAATGATCGCCAGTGCGGTGACGGCGATCGACTCGGTAGCGCCGGACCAGCGCGATATGGCCATCGCGGAAATGCAGCGCATCGCGCCCTGGCTGAAATTCAACGTCGTCGAAAGCGCGCCGGGCGGCAGCCGCATCGCCTCGAATGCGGGCGTCGCCGACCTCATCCGCAAGCGGCTCTGGCCGGACGCGATGGTGCGGACGCCGAACGTCAAGATGGCGCAGCCCGACAGCGACTTTGCCATCGGCCTGCGCAAGGGCGGCTTTCTCGTCGTCTCTATCACCGAGCCGCGCCGCTCGCAGGCGCTGGACGACGAGCGGCGCGGGTCGAGCGTGATGAGCCTGGCCATGTCGCGCAACCTGGAAAGCTCCGCGGCGCTCTTTCTCGTCTCGGCGCTGCTCCTCACCATCTGGCTCACCCTCACCGTCATCGCGCCGCTCTACCGGCTGGTGCGGCAGGCCGAAAAGCTGCCGCTCGACCGCGGCCGCGCGGACCCGATCCGCGAGTCCGGCCCGAAGGAAATGCGCGAACTCTCGCGCGCGCTGAACCGCATGCAGCGGCGCATCGATTCCATGATCGAGTCCCGCTCGCGCGCGCTGGCCGCCATCAGCCACGACCTGCGCACCATCATCACGCGCATGCGGCTGCGGACCGAGTTCATCTCCGATGACGCGCTGAAATCGAAGATGCTGAAGGATGTGGAGACCATGGATTCCATGCTCCACAAAAATCTCGTCTATCTGCGCGGCGAAAAGTCCGACGCCAGCGTCGGCCTGATCGACCTCGACAGCCTGCTGCAGACGATCGCCGACGAATTCGCCGATCTCGGCCATGACGTCTCCTACTCCGGCGGACGTCACCAGACGGTCTACGGCTCGATCGGCGACATGCAGCGCCTGTTCTCCAATCTCGTGGAAAATGCGGTCAGCCACGGCAAGCATGTCGTCGTCAGCGCCACGCCGCCGCGCGACGGATTCATCGTGGTCGATGTCGCCGACGACGGACCCGGCATTCCCGCCGACAAGAGAACCGAATTGCTCGAACCCTTCGTGCGCGGCGAACCGGCGCGGACGGTGGATGAGAAGGGCGGCTTCGGGCTCGGGCTGTCGATCGTCTCCTCGCTGACAGAAAACGCCGGCGGAAAGCTGGAATTGCTGGACCGTGCGCCCAACGGCCTGATCGCCCGCGTCGCCCTGCCCGCAGCCTTCAGTTGAACTGACTGCGGCCCCCGTGCGAAACGGGGGCATGGAAAATCGCGTCTTCGATCTGCGCGGCTCGCACAATCGTGTGGGCGACCGCGTAATATCTTTCCTTCGCACAGCCGCCGTCCGTGCTCGATCTCGACGTGCGCATTTTCTACAAGGGCCGCCACACGACGCAGGCGCGCGAGTCGGGCCATGTCGGCGAAGCCGAGATCATCACCGTCAACGCCGCGCTCGGCGAAAGGCCCGGCGGCGCCGAACATCAATGGGCCGTCATGCCCGATGTCCCGCGCGCCCGGACGCCTGCGAGCACGTTCAGCTGTGGCCGGACCACGGCGAGAACGACAACCGCCGTGTCGAACTGCGCATGCCCAAAGGCGCGCTGCGGCGCGACGGAACGCCCTCGAAGGACGGCCGCCTCGCGCTCTGGGCGCGCACGGTCGAAGACAGCGAGATGAGTTCGAGCATGCTGGCGATCTTCGCCGATTACGTGCCCTCGGCCATCGGTCCCGCGCTCGGCGAAGCCAATTCTAGGTCTGCCTCTCTCGACAACACGTTGCGCGTACGAAAAATCGTGCCGACGCGCTGGGTGTTCTGCGACATCGCCATCACTGGCCTCAACGCCGGCTTCGCGCATGGCGACATGCGGCTGTTTGCTGAGACGGGCGAACTGATGGCGACGGCGAGCCAGTCGATGGTGGTGCGTAGCAAGAGCGAATAGCGGCGCCCGTCAGAACCGCCCGGCGGCCGACGCATTGCGGAGCAGGCTCGCGACGCCAAAGCGATGGAACGGCAGGATCGCGGTCAGATAGGCCCGGCCGAACGCATTATGCGGCATAACGGCGGTCGAGAGCACGATCCGTCTGTCCGGCGTGCGCAGGACAGACACGCGAAAATCCAGATGCCTGTCGTCGGCGCCGGTGATCAGTTCGTCGTCATGGCGCGCAAACAGCGTCCACCGGCCGATCCTGTCGCCGACCGCATAGTCGCGACTGATGTCGATCGGCTGCGCCAAATCCTCGCGCGAAACGCCGCGGATGCCGAATGGCTTCACCAGTTGCGAGCGGAGGACGATGAGCCGCTTGAACGCCTCCGGCATATGCCCGAGAGCGGCGGCATAGATCGCGACCATATCCTGTCCAGGGATACGCGCCGGCGCCGCGAAACTGTCGACATAGGCAACACGCGGCAGGCTTTCGGCGAGCCGGCTCTCGGCAGGCAATTCGCAGCGCACGACATCAGACACAAGAGAGGCTCACCACGGCGGAACGCCGGACGCAACCCAAGCTAGGGCTCGGCCGGAAATCCGCAATGCCCCGCCCGCCTGGCTTACGCGCACACCCCCGGGTTCCGATCCTTCCACGGCCGCTCCTGCTCGAGCTGTGCAGCAAGCCGGAACAATGTCGCCTCATCGCCGAACCTTCCCGCGAACATCATGCCGAGCGGCAGGCCCGCCTTGTTCCAGGCGAGCGGCACGGACATGGCGGGCTGGCCGGACATGTTGAACATGGCGGTCCCCGGCATGTAGGCGCCGAGCGTCGCGGCGATTGTCGAGAGGTCGCCCATCGTGTCGAGTACGCCGAGCTTCAGCGGCGGCAGGCACAAGGTCGGCTGCAGCAGCACGTCGACATCGGAGAAGAATTCGGCGAGCGCGCGCGAAATCCTGAAGGCGTCGAGCTGCGCCGCGCAATAATCGATGGCCGAGCGCTTGCCGGCATTATGCGCGGTCACCAGCGTCAGTTTCTCGAATTCGTCCTGCGTCGGCTTGCGGCCAAGCTGCTGTTCGGCGAGCCGCACGGTCAGCGCCGTATTCGCGCCGGTGATGACGGAGAGCGCATCGCCCGGCGACACCGGCAGGACCGGCGCTTTCTCGACAACGTCGTGTCCGAGCTTTTCCAGCAACGCCGCAACGTCGCGCACGGCGGCGGCGATCTCCAGATCGATCGGCGCGCCCGACGGCGCGCGGTCGGTGAAGGCGATGCGCAGGCGGCCGGGTTCGCGGCGCACCTCGTCGGCATAGGCGCGCGCATGCGGCGGCGCGTGATAGGGGCTGACGAGTTCGGGCCCCTCGGTCGCATCGAGCATGGCCGCGCTGTCGCGCACGCTGATCGACACGACATGGCCCACCGAAAACCCGCCCCAGCCTTCGCCGCGATCCGGCCCCATCGGGGTTCTCGCGCGCGTGGGCTTCAGGCCGAACACGCCGCAGGCGGAAGCCGGAATGCGGATCGAGCCGCCGCCGTCGGATGCATGGGCGACGGGAATGATGCGCGCGGCCACCGCCGCAGCCGCGCCGCCGGAGGAACCGCCGGAAGAATGCTCGGTGTTCCAGGGATTGCGCGTCGGCCCGTGCAGCCGCGTTTCCGTCGTCGGCATCAGGCCCCATTCGGGCGAGGCGGACTTGCCATAGATGACGAGACCGGCGTCGAGATAGCGCTGCGTCAGCGTGTCGGTGTGATCGGCCACATAATTCTTGTGCAGCGAGGCGCCGAAGGTCGTGCGTGTGCCCGACAGCAGGTTGAGGTCCTTCAGCAGAAACGGCACGCCGCGGAACGGCCCGTCTGCCAGACCCTTCTCGATCTGCTTTCGCGCGGCGTCGTAGTGCTTGACGACAACGGCGTTCAGCTGCGGATCGACCTTCTCCGTGCGCGCGATCGCGGCGTCGAGCAATTCTTCCGGGCTGACCTGACGGCGGCGCACAAGCTCGGCCATGGCCACGGCGTCATAAGAGCCGTATTCCTTGATGGGCATGATTATTTTTCCTTCCCTGCCGACAGGTTAGAAGGGAAAGCCGCATTGCGCCAGATGCGCGACCTGCACGCCGCGCGCTCGACGGATGCATGGAAAGCGTTACAGTATGCGCAAGGTCAGCGCTCCCCAGCCACGAGCGCCGGGCTGGCGCAGACTTGGGGGAATCGCGCTGCATTCACCGATTGCACAATGTTGAAGCCCGCGCCGGAACGTCATCTGCCGAGCCTTGCGCTCGGCATTGAGCGGCTGGGCCTCGCGCCGCTGGCCCAGCCCTGGATCATTGCGACGATCGCGCTCCTCTGCGCCATCGCTGCTGCTTTCGGGCTCGTGCGCGTGAAGGTCGACGATTCCCTGTCGCAGCTGTTTCGCTCCGACACGCCCGCCTTCCGGCAATACGAAGATGTGACCCAGCGCTTTCCCTCGACCGAGTTCGACGTGCTCGTGGTGGTGGAAGGCGACGTGCTGCAGCGCGAGGCGCTCGAGAAGCTGCGCGATGTCGCGACCGACCTGCAACTCGTGCCCGGCGCGCGCGGCATCATCTCGATCTTTTCCGCCCGCGAGCCCGGCGAGAAAGGCGGCCTGCCGCCGCCGCTGTTCCCGGAGACGCTGCCGGAAGGCGCCGATTTCGACAGGCTGGTCGCGCGCGTGAAGGCCAACGAGATCATCGCGGGCAAGCTGATCTCGAAGGACGGCGGGCTGACACTGATGGTGCTGTCGCTCGAGCCCGAAGCGACGGGGCACGACCGGCTGAGCGACGTGATCGCCGAAGTGCGCAAGACGATCGCTGGAGATCTCGAAGGCTCCGGCCTGACGGCCGAACTTTCCGGCGTGCCGGTCATGCAGCTCGAAATCCGCAATGCGGTGGAGCGCGACCGCATTCTCTACAATGCGGTCGGTTTCGTCGCGGGCTGCCTGATCGCCATTCTGTTCTTCCGGCGCGTCGCCTTCATGATTGTCGCCGCAGGCCCGCCGCTCGCCGCCATCCTGCTGGCGCTGGGCGCGCTCGGCTGGCTCGACTTCCGGCTCAACATGTTTCTCAACGTGATGACGCCGCTGATCATGGTGATCAGCTTTTCCGATTCCATGCAGCTGACTTTCGCCGCGCGCGACCGGCTGATCGAGGGCAAGGACAAGGTCACGGCCTTCCGCGAGGCGATCCTGGTCGTGGGTCCCGCCTGCGTGCTCACGCACGCGATGGCGGCGCTCTCCTTCGCGGCGCTGCTGGTTTCCGATTCCGATCTCATCCGCACGTTCGGCAAGGCCGGGCTGATTGCAACGGCCATCGCACTGGTCGCCGTGCTGTGGCTCGTGCCGCTGTTCGGCATCGCGCTCGTGCGCAACGAGGCGCAATTCGCGAGGGACGCTCGGGAATCGGACATCGGCGTCGATGCGCTGCGACGCTTCTGCCGCGCCATCGCCACGCGCATGACGGCGCGGCCCGATCTCATCACGCTTGCGGGCCTTGCGGTCGTGATCGGTCTGGGCGCGATCTATGCAACGCTGGAGCCGCGCTACCGGCTCGCCGATCAGGTGCCGGACAAGCAGAAGGCGGTCGCGGCCGGCAGCCGTCTCGACCAGAAACTGTCGGGCTCGAACCCGATCGACGTGCTGATCGAATTTCCCAAGGGCGTTTCGCTCTACGCGCCGGAGACACTCGCGGTTGTCGGCGCCGTCCATGCGGCGGTCGAGAAGCAGGCGGGCGTCGGCAATGTCTGGTCGGCCGAGACCTTGCGCCGCTGGCTTGCCGAAAAGCAGGGCCATGCCGACGTCGCGACGTTGCAGGAATATGTCGACATTTTGCCCAAGCACCTGCAGCGGCGGTTTCTCTCGGAGGGCAAGGATTCGGCGCTGATCAGCGGGCGAATTCCCGACATCGATTCGAGCGAGTTGCTGCCTGTCGTCAACACGCTCGACGCCAATCTCGACGCGGTGCGCAAGGCGCATCCGGCCTACCAGATCGCCGTCACGGGTCTCGCCGTCATCGCCGCACGCAACAGCGCGGGCATGATCGAGAAACTGTCGCATGGGCTGACGATCGAGTTCGCCTTCGTCGCGCTGTTCATCGGGCTGGCGTTTCGCTCGCGCATCGTCGGCGTCGCCACCATCATGCCGGCGATCTTTCCGGTGGTCGCGTGCGGCGCACTGCTGCGGCTGAGCGGACAGGGGCTGCAATTCGCCAGCATCGTCGCGCTGATCGTGTCGTTCGGGCTAGGTCTCAGCGCGACCATCCACTTCTTCAACCGCATGCGGCTGGAAGCGCAGCCGGGCGAAGATCCGGGCGTGGCGGTCGAGCGCGCGACCGTGCTGGTCGGCCCGGCCATGATCCTGACGACGGTCGTGCTCGCCTGCGGGCTCGCCGTCACCATCCTGTCCGACCTGCCATCGCTCAGGCTGTTTGGCTGGCTCAGCGCCTTTTCGATGCTGGCGGCGCTGGCCGCTGACTTCCTGATCCTGCGGCCGTCCATCGCCTGGCTGGCGCGGCGCTCCGCGAAGTCGGGTCAGCCGCCCTTCTGAAGCGACATCGAGACGCGCTTGATCGCGCTGTTGGACGAGATCGTCACGGTCTGGCGGCTCGGCGAGGAATTGACGCTGACACTGGCCGTGAACCCGGACCCCGCGATGCGCGCATTGTAGCTACCGCCCGACGCAGACCCGCTGAGCGAACCGTTGAGCGAGCGCGTGGTCTCACTCCATGAGCCGGAAATGCTGGAGCCGTTGGCGATGACCTCGCTGACGACGACGAAGCGATAGCTGTCGCTTGCGCAGGTCAGGCGTTGGGTCAGCGAACTGCCGGTGCCGTCGACAGCATAGGAGGCGCGGCAGCGGATGCGCTCGTTGCCGCTCGCCGTCGAAATGGTGCCGCCGCCGCTCCAGCTGCCCTGGTAGCCCGTGAAGGGGCCGGCCGCCGCCGGCGCGACCTCAGCACAGGCCAAAAGCGCGAAAACACCCAGAGCGATTGCATTTCTTCCCGACACGGCGACCCCCATCACGAGTTGAGCTTGACGATTATAGACTGGCGATTGTGGAATTCCATTGAACGCAGCAAAAGCAATAGCGTTTTGGCCTTTGCGTTCAACGGCAGCCTCTGGAAATGGCCGCCTGCACGTCCTCCATCGAGGCTTCCATCTGCCCGACGTTTTCGCGGAAGGCGTGGCCGGTCATGCAGCGCCGCATGATGATGGTCGCCTCGCGCATGTCGCGCAGATTGGCGCGCAACACGCCGCAGATCGCCTCGGGCTTGTAGGGGCCGCCCTTGTCGCGGCCGGCCACGGCGGCAACGAGCGTGTTGGCGCGGCTGAGATCCATCGCGCATTGCGCATCGCCGGGCGCGGCGCTGGCGATGGCCGGCAGCAGAATCAAAATTGCGGACAGGATCGACTTGCGCATGTGCATTCCCCTTTGCCACCGGACTTAAGGGGGCGGCGGGCCGGATGATGCGCGCAGGCGCACATGCCACGGCAGGGGTCACGTCCGGCGCGGCCGCCAGACGGGCTGGCCGGTCCAGGCCGATAGGCCGCCGTCGACGGCCAGACACACGCCGTTGATGTAGGACGCATCGCTGGACGCGAGAAAGCAGATGGCGGCGGCGATCTCTTCGGGCAGGCCTGCGCGCGCCAGCGGAATGCGGTCCTCGTATTGCTCCATGACGGCGGGCGCGGCGCGCATCCGCTCCGTCATCGGCGTCTCGGTCAAGCCCGGCGCGACAGCATTGACGCGCACGCCATCGCGGCCCGCATCCACCGCCATGGCGCGCGTGAGATTGACGACGGCGGCCTTCGCCGCATTGTAGGCGGCATTGCCGCCGTCGCCCGCGAGCCCCGAGATCGAGGCGACATTGACGATGGCGCCACGCGTGGCGACGAGATGCGGCATGGCGGCGCGGCAGGCGTGGAAGACGCTGTCGAGCGAGACGCCCATGACATGACGCCAGTCGTCGTCGCTGAGATCCTGCACACGCCCGCGACGGCCAGCGCCGGCGTTGTTCACGAGCACGTCGATGCGGCCGTGGGCACCAAATGCATCGGCGATGAAGCGCTCGATCTGCTCTTTCTGGCTGACATCGACGGTTGCGAGAAAAAGGTGCGCCGGGTCTGCATCCAGTTCCCACGCGCGCTCTTCCAGCGCCGCGCCGTTCAGGTCGCACAGCGCCAGACGCGCGCCCTCCGCGGCGAAACGGCGCGCGGCGGCGAGCCCGATGCCGGATGCCGCGGCGGTCACGACCACCACCTTGTTTTCGAACCTTGCCAATGCCTGTCCCCGCCGTTGACGGCGCCGCGCGCGCCCTCCTATCGTCGCGTCAACAATCGGACCGCGCAAGATTGTCGGACGGTCCATATGGGAGCGAGACATGCAGGGATTGATGATGGACATGCCGCTGCTGATTAGCGGTCTCATCAAATATGCCGCCGATCATCACGGCGAGGCCGAAGTGGTCGCGCGCGAGATCGAGGGCGATCTCCATCGCTACACCTATGCCGACGCCCATCCGCGCATGCAGAAAATGGCGCTGGCGCTGAAGCGGCTGGGCATGAACAAGGGCGACCGCGTCGGCACGCTGGCCTTCAACACGCATCGGCATTTCGAAATGTTCTATGCCGCGCCGGGCATGGGCTACGTGCTGCACACCGTCAATCCGCGCCTCTTCCCGGACCAGCTCGTCTACATCATCAATCACGCCGAGGACCGGCTGCTGTTCATCGACCGCGCGACGCTGCCGATCGTGGAAGCCATCGCGTCGCGGCTGACGACGGTGGAGGCGTTCGTCTTCATGTCCTCGCGCGAGCGGATGCCCGAGGTGAACCTGCCGAAGCCCGTCTATTGCTACGAGGAATTGCTGGCGGCCGAGGACAATACAGGCTTCGACTGGCCGCAGTTCGACGAGAAATCAGCGTCCACCATCTGCTACACGTCGGGCACAACAGGCAATCCGAAGGGCGTCGTCTATTCGCATCGCGCCGCGATCCTGCAGACCATGGTGTGCTCGAGCTTCGAGTTCATGCCCGGCCACAAGGAAGGCGTGCGCGAGGTCATGTTCCCGATGGCGCCGCTGTTCCATGGCAACGGGTGGAACATGCCGTTCACCGCGCCGTTCACGGGCTCGAAACTCGTGCTGCCCGGCCGCAATTACGAGCCGGACAAGCTGTACGAACTGCTGGAGGGCGAGGGCGTGACGCTGTCGGCGGGCGTACCGAGCTTCTGGCTGATCCTGCTCGACTGGCTGGCGCGGACGGGGAAGAAGTTCTCGACGCTGCGCGCAACCTTGTCCTCGGGGTCGGCGCCGCCGCGCGCCATGGTCGACAAGCTCAAGCGCGATTACGGCGTCGACTACATCCAGGCCTGGGGCATGACCGAGGCGCTGGGCTGCACCATGCCCTCGCTGCGGCCGGGCTCGGACGCGCTGTCCGACGACCAGAAGCTCGACCGGCGCATGGTTTCGGGCCGCGCCTGCTTTGGCACGGAGCTGCGGATCGTCGATGACGAGGGCAATCCGTTGCCACATGACGGCGCCTCCGTCGGCCACCTGCGCGCGCGCGGGCCCTGGGTGGCGGCGGGCTACATGAAGCTGGATGAAGGCGTCGACGCCGACGGCTGGCTGATCACGGGCGACATGGCGGTGATCGACAGCCAGGGCCATGTGTCGCTGACCGACCGCTCCAAGGACGTCATCAAGTCCGGCGGCGAATGGATTTCCTCGATCCAGCTGGAAGACGCGGCGCTGTCGCATCCTGAGGTGCTGCAGGCCGCCGTCATCGCGGTCGCCCACGAGAAATGGCAGGAGCGCCCGCTGCTGCTGATCGTGCGGCGTCAGGGCGCGACCGTGGACGGCCAGCAGATTCTGGACCACATGCGCCCGAAGCTCGCCAGCTGGTGGATGCCGGACGCGGTGGAATTCCTGGAAGAGCTGCCGATGACCGGCACGGGCAAGGTCCAGAAGATGGCGCTGCGTTCGCGCTTCAAGGAGTACCGCGTCGGCGGGTGATTTTCGGCACATCCGCCGCTGCGGCGCCATGCGACCAAGCCGCCGTCTGCACCGGCGGTGTGGCCTGGACGACACGACCGGCCGAAACCCGGCCAAGCTCCAGCTGTGCGCCGTTGCAAGCAAGGGGTCCATTGGCCAGAATGCAGCCGGAATCAGGCTGCCGGAATCGCGGCGCCAGGTGTCTGCTAGATAAGGGAAATCTCATGCGGCGAACGATTATCGCTTACGCCTGCGCGCTCACCGGCCTCCTGGCCGCCAGCGTCGCCACCGCGGCCCCGGGCGTGGAATACGACCCGTTGACCCATCAGCCGCTGATCCAGAGCCCCGGCGCGCTGGGCGCAAACGGCCGCCCGATGGCGACCGCGATCCCGCGCGAAACCGTTTATTTCAACGGCAAATATGCGCCCGGCACCGTCGTCATCTCGACCTCCGAGCGCCGCCTCTATTACGTTCTGCCCGGCGGGCAGGCTGTGAAGTATGGCGTCGGCGTTGGCCGTCCTGGCTTCGAATGGTCGGGCGTCAAGACCGTCACCATGAAGCGCGAGTGGCCGTCGTGGACCCCGCCGGCCCAGATGCTGCGCCGCCGTCCCGACCTGCCGCGCCACATGGCCGGCGGCGTCGCCAACCCGCTTGGCGCGCGCGCCATGTATCTCGGCGGCTCGCTGTACCGCATCCACGGCTCGAACGAGCCGGAGACGATCGGCCAGGCTGTGTCGTCAGGCTGCATCCGCATGACCAACGAAGACGTGATGGACCTGTACAACCGGGTCGGCGTCGGCACCAAGGTCGTCGTGATGCGCTGAACGGCGCATTGCCGCTCAGGCCTCGCGCCAATCAAACCGCCCCTTCGTGGGGGCGGTTTTTTTATGCGTCAGCCCAGGGTTTCGAGAGCGCGCGCGAGTTCGCGCAGCCGGGCGATCGCCTCGCCGAGCTGGGCGGCGACAGGGGTGCGGACATCGCCGACCAGCTGAAAATAGAAGACCGCCAGCAGTCCGAACACCGCGGCGATGGCACGCACGCAGACCGCGACCACCGAGCGGAGCAGGACGCGCAGCATGGCGTCAGGCTTCGCTGAGTTCGGCAATGCGCGCCTTCAGCGCGGATTGTTCGGTCTCCAGCCGCCGGATTTTTCGCGTCGCCTCGAGCGAAATGTAGGGGGAGCCCTGCTGGCTGGCGAAGCGGATGCCCACCGCGAACTTGCTGCGCCACATGATCTCGGCCCGCCGGCTCTCGCCGCCGCGGTTGAAGGTCACCTCGACTCCGTCCGGGATCATCGCGGGGTTGGCGAACAGAAGCTTCGCCCCGGTGTCGGACAGATCCCGCACCAGGCAGTCGTAGATATTCAAGCGCCTGTTGAACACGACCTGCGCACCCAGATAGGTGCGCCGCCTGCCCTCCGCCCGACGATCGATCATCGCAAAATCCCCTAATGAAACATTAATTTCACTACGGGACGGAGGTTGCAAAGCGTAGACCATTGTGGCTTTGCCGCGTCATTTCAGCGACGCTGCCGCATCGTTTGGTTAAGGCCCCAGTAAAAACAGCGATCTGGCGGTGGGCGCGCCGAGCGGGCCCAAGTATTGCGCGTGGTCAGGACGTCCGCGACCGCGCGCCCGAGCCAGTTTCGTCCCGATCTGGCGCAAATCAGCGGAGCTTCAGCGCGTCAGGCCCTTCTCGGCCAGCGCCTGTACATACCGGCCCCAGATTTCATCATGGTCGCGGCCGAGCTCCGCCAGATATTTCCAGGAGAAAATCCCGGTATTGTGCCCGTCGTCGAAGTCGAGGCGGATCGCGTAGTTTCCGACCGGCGCGATCTCCTTGATGCGGACGTTCTTCTTGCCGCCGACCGTCTTGCGCTCCGCGGCGCTGTGGCCCTGCACTTCCGCGCTCGGGCTCTCGACCCGCAGATATTCGGCGGAATAGTCGTAGTTGGAGGCGTCGTCGAACTGGATCGTCAGCCGCGAACCATTCTCATGCAGCCTGATCTCGCTCGGCCAAGGTTCCGCCATCTCGCCATCTCCCCGCAGGTCTCGGCCTAAAGGCCGGTTTTTCCGTTGCCGGGGCGCTATATATTCCCCGTGAAGAGGATATAAGGCGCCCATGAACGTCCCCGCCAGCCCATTGGTCAAATCCACGCCCGATCTGATCGATCCCTTTGGCCGCGCGATCACCTATGTGCGCGTATCGGTGACGGACCGTTGCGACTTCCGTTGCGTCTATTGCATGTCGGAAGACATGCAGTTCCTGCCCAAGCGCGACCTGCTGAGCCTGGAAGAACTGGACCGGCTGTGCTCGGCCTTCGTGGCGCGCGGCACGCGCAAGCTCCGCATCACCGGCGGCGAGCCGCTGGTGCGGCGCGACATCATGAAATTGTTCCGGCGCCTGTCGCGCCATCTCGAGACCGGCGACCTGAAGGAGCTGACGCTCACCACCAACGGGTCGCTGCTGTCGCGCTATGCGGGCGAACTCGCCGATTGCGGGGTGAAGCGCATCAACGTCTCGATCGACACGCTGGACCCTGTGAAATTCAAGGACATTACCCGGCGCGGCGATCTCGGCGTCGTTCTGGCGGGCGTCGACGCCGCGCAGAAGGCAGGGCTCTCGGTCAAGCTGAACGCCGTCGCGCTGAAGGGCGTGAACGATACGGAAGTGTTCGACCTCGTGAAATTCGCGCATGGCCGCGGCATGGGCATGACCTTCATCGAGGTCATGCCGCTCGGCGAAGTTGAGGGCGAGCGGTTCGACCAGTACTGGCCGCTGAGTGAAGTGCGCGCCAAGCTGTCGGAACAGTTCACGCTGGAAGGAACCGATTATTCGACCGGCGGCCCGGCGCGCTACTACACGGCTAAAGAGACGGGCGGCCGCATCGGCTTCATCACGCCGCTGACGCATAATTTCTGCGAGAGCTGCAACCGCGTGCGCGTGACCTGCACCGGCACGCTCTACATGTGCCTCGGCCAGGAGGACGCCGCCGACCTGCGCGGGCCGCTGCGCGCCTCGCCGACCGACGAAGCGCTGAACGAGGCGATCGAGGCGGCGATCCGCCGCAAGCCCAAGGGCCACGATTTCATTATCGACCGCACCACCCGCCAGCCTGCGGTCGCGCGACATATGAGCGTGACGGGCGGCTAGCGCGCCGCGCCGAAACGTTTGGCTGCGCCCCTTCCGGATGCTAAGCATCTGGCATAAGGCCTGCGACATCGCAGAACCGGATCAACCGGTCGCGACAGGCACAAGGGGAGCCGGATGGATTTTCTTCTGAGCATCAGCCGCGCGATCGATTCCGTCCAGGAGCGGTTCGGCAAGGCCTTGAGCTGGCTGATCCTGGCGGCCGTTCTCGTCTCCTCGATCAATGCCATCATCCGCTTTGCGTTCAACATCAGTTCGAACGGCTGGCTGGAGCTGCAATGGTATCTGTTCGGCGCGGTCTTCCTGCTGGGCGCCGGCTATACGCTGCTCAAGGGCGAGCACATCAAGATCGACATCGTGAATTCGCACCTGCCCAAGAGCCTCCGTGACTGGATCGAGCTCTTCGGCCATGTCTTCTTTCTCGGTACGTTCTGCGTCGTGATGATCTGGCTCGGCACGCCCTTCTTCCTGCGCTCGTTCGCGGAGAAGGAATATTCCTCCAGCGCCGGCGGACTGATCGTCTGGCCCGCGAAACTGATGGTGCCGCTCGGCTTCGCCATCCTGCTGATCCAGGGCATTTCGGAACTGATCAAGCGCGTCGCGATCATGCAAGGCAAAATTCCTGATCCGCACGAAGGTGCGCGCGGCCACGGCGTCGAAGGCTGAGGAGCGACCCATGGCTCATTTCATTGCGCAGAACATGGCGCCGATCATGTTCGCCTCGCTGGTCATCGTGCTGCTGCTCGGTTACCCAGTCGCCTTCTCGCTCGCCGCCGTAGGGCTTTTCTACTTCCTGATCGGCGTCGAGCTCGCGCCTCTGTCGGGCGGCAGCATCAGCCTCGACTGGAACCTGCTGGCCGCCCTGCCCGAACGTGTGTTCGGCGTGATGAACAACGACACGCTGCTGGCCATTCCATTCTTTACATTCATGGGTCTGATCCTCGAACGCTCCGGCATGGCCGAAGACCTGCTCGACACGATCGGCCAGCTGTTCGGCCCGGTGCGCGGCGGCCTCGCCTATGCGGTGATTTTCGTCGGCGCGCTTCTGGCGGCGACGACCGGCGTGGTCGCGGCCTCCGTCATCTCGATGGGCCTGATCTCGCTGCCCATCATGCTGCGCTACGGCTACGACCGCCGTCTCGCCTCGGGCGTGATCGCGGCGTCGGGCACGCTGGCGCAGATCATCCCGCCGTCGCTCGTGCTCATCGTCATGGCCGACCAGCTCGGCCGTTCGGTCGGCGACATGTACAAAGGCGCGATGATCCCGGGTCTCGTGCTGTCGGTGCTATACGCCGGCTACGTGTTCCTGGTGACGATGGTGAAGCCGGATGCGGCGCCCGCCCTGCCGAAGGAAGCTCGTACGCTGGGCTCGGGCGTCGGCTCGCTGGTCGCGGTCATCGCTGCGGCGGCCGGCGTGTTCTACGCCGCGACACTGTGGCTCGCGAGCTCCTACCCCAAGATGCCGTCCGACAATGCGGCGATCTGGGCCGGCACGATCGCGATCATCTTCGCCTACGCGCTGGCGCTCATCAACGAGAAGCTGAAGCTCGGCTTGCTGTCGCGGCTGGCATCTCAGGTGGTGATCGTTCTGGTGCCCCCGCTGGCGCTGATCTTCCTCGTGCTCGGCACGATCTTCGTCGGCATCGCCACGCCGACCGAGGGCGGCGCGATGGGCGCGCTCGGTGCGCTGATCCTGGCGATGGCCAAGCGCCGTCTGTCGATGGACCTGCTGAAGCAGGCGATGGACACGACGGCGAAACTGTCGGCCTTCGTGGTGTTCATCCTGCTCGGCGCGCGCGTGTTCTCGCTCACCTTCTACGGCGTGAACGGCCACACCTGGGTCGAACACATGCTGACTTCGCTGCCGGGCGGCCAGGTCGGCTTCCTGATCGTCGTCAATCTGTTCGTCTTCGTCCTGGCGTTCTTCCTGGACTTCTTCGAGCTCGCCTTCATCATCGTGCCGCTGCTCGGACCGGCGGCGGAGAAGCTCGGCATCGACCTCATCTGGTTCGGCGTCATCCTCGGCGTCAACATGCAGACGAGTTTCATGCATCCGCCGTTCGGTTTCGCGCTGTTCTACCTGCGCTCGGTCGCGCCTATCTCCGACTTCATCGACCGTGTAACGGGCAAGAAGACGGCGCCGGTCACGACCGGGCAGATATACATGGGCGCGATCCCCTTCGTGATCATCCAGCTCATCATGGTCGCGCTGGTCGTCGCTTTCCCCTCGATGGTGATGGTCTACAAGTCCGGCAATGTGCAGCTCGACCAGAAGCAGATCGATCAGCAATTCCAGCAGATCGCGCCGCAGCCAGGTGGCGACGAGCCGCCGCCGCTCAAGTTCTGAGCGGCGACGAGCGCAACAAAAAAAGGCCCGGACTTTCGTCCGGGCCTTTCTTTTTGCGGGTTGGGCGATCAGCGCTCTGTTCAGCCCTTGGAGCGCTGGCGCACCATGAAATTGTCGTAGCCGTATTCGGCGACCTGCCACCACAGATATTCGTCGTTGCGGAAGGCCATGTAGGAATCGTGAATCTTCTTGAACTTGTCGCTCTTGGCGGAGAGTTCCGCGTAGAGCTCGTTCGAGGCCTTGTAGGCGGCCTCGAGGATTTCGGTCGAGAAGGGGCGCAGCTTGGTGCCGCCCGCCACCAGACGCTTCAGCGCGGCAGGGTTCACCGCGTCGTACTTCGCCTGGATCGAGACGTTCGACATGGCGCAGGCCGTCTTGAGCACGGCCTGGTAGGCCTTCGGCAGCGCGTTGAACTTCTCCTTGTTGACGACATAGTGCAGGCAGGTGCCGCCTTCCCAGAAGCCGGGATAGTAATAGTAGGGCGCAACCTTGTTGAAGCCGAGTTTCTCGTCGTCATACGGCCCAACCCATTCGGCCGCGTCGATCGTGCCCTTTTCCAGCGCGGGATAGATGTCGCCGCCGGGGATCTGCTGCGGCACCGCGCCGAGCTTCTGCATGACGGCGCCTGCCATGCCGGCGATACGGAACTTGAGGCCCTTGAGATCAGCGACCGTCTTGATCTCGTTGCGGAACCAGCCGCCCATCTGCGTGCCGGTGTTGCCGCCGGGGAAAGCGACGATGTTGTAGCTCGACAGGAACTCGTCCATCAGCTCGTTGCCGCCGCCATGGTAGAACCAGGCGTTCTCCTGGCGGGCGTTGAGGCCGAAGGGAACGGCCGCGCCGAAGCAGAAGGTCGGGTCCTTGCCCCAGTAGTAGTAAAGCGCGGTCTGGCCGATCTCGACAGTGCCGTTCTGCGTCGCGTCGAGCGCGCCGGGGCCGGGCACGATTTCGCCCGCCGCGAAGCACTGGATCTGGAACTTGCCGTCCGTCATGTCGGACACGGCCTTGGAGAGAACTTCAGCGCCGCCGAACAGCGTGTCGAGCGACTTCGGGAAGCTGGAGGTCAGGCGCCATTTCACTTCAGGCGCGGACTGTGCGATCGCGGGGGCGGCAACGCCGACGCCGGCGCCGGCAAGCGCGGCCGTCTTCAGAAATTTTCTTCTTTCAACCGTCATGTATCTCTCCCTCGGAAGCCGACCTCATTGTGCGCAGGCGCATTCGGGTCGAAGCCGGCACGGAGATAAGCACATTCGTTGCGAGGCGCGAAGGGCGTTCACGCAAAAACGCCGCCGGCAATGCCGGCGGCGTTCATGATGACAATCAGCTTCGATCAGTAGCAGGCGACGCGGACGCGCTGGTAGCCGACGAACTGGCCCCAATCGTCATAGACGGGCTGGTTGGCGACGCAGCCGTAGTTGTTGTAGGCGCCGGCAGCCACCGCCCCGAGCGCCAGGCCGCCGATCGCGCCGGCAACCCACGGGCCAGGTCCGCCGCCCCAGCCGCGACGATGTCCGCCCCAGCCGCCGCCGTAGGCGTAGCCGCCGCGTCCACCCCACCCATGACGGCCGAAGGCGTCTGCCGGAGTCGCCGTCGCCACAATGGTCGCGCCCAACGTTAGGGCGGCGAGGCCGGCGGTAATGGTCTTGCGAATGCGGGTCATGGAACTCTCCTTTCCTCCGGCTTCTGGCCGGGATCTCCCCTCGGAAACTCTCAGGTCGCCTTTTTGATCCCTGGCGGCTGAACCGCGTCTGAATGGTTTACGGCGGGATAATGGCGGCCAGTCCTTGCCCCGCCTGCCGCCGCTGTGGCATGCCAGCGGTGAAATCAGCTTTGCGAGAGGCGTATCCAATGACAAAAGTCGCGTTCCTGGGCCTCGGCGTCATGGGCTTCCCCATGGCCGGCCACCTCAAGACGAAGGGCGGATGCGACGTCACCGTCTACAATCGTTCCAGCGCGAAAGCGAAAGCCTGGGTCGAGAAATTCGGCGGCGCCTCCGCGCCAACGCCGCGCGAGGCGGCGAAGGATTGTGACATCGTCTTCGCCTGCGTCGGCAATGACGACGACCTGCGCTCCGTCGTGCTGGGCGCCGACGGCGCGCTCGCCGGCATGAAGAACGGCGCGATCTTTGTCGACAACACGACAGCCTCCGCCGAAGTCGCGCGCGAACTGCATGCCGCCGCAGCGAAACTCGGCGTCGCGTTCATCGACGCCCCCGTGTCGGGCGGCCAGGCCGGCGCCGAGAATGGCGCCCTGACCGTGATGTGCGGCGGCGAAGCCGAGCCCTACGCCAAGGCGGAGCCGGTCATCATGGCCTTTGCCAAGGCCTGCCGTCTGATGGGCGCCTCGGGCGCGGGCCAGCTCACCAAGATGGTCAACCAGATCTGCATCGCCGGCCTCGTGCAGGGCCTCGCCGAAGGCCTGCATTTCGCGCAGAAGGCGGGACTCGACGGCGAGGCGGTCGTGGCCGTCATCTCCAAGGGCGCCGCGCAGTCCTGGCAGATGGAAAACCGCTTCAAGACGATGCTCGACGGCAAGTTCGACTTCGGCTTCGCGGTCGACTGGATGCGCAAGGACCTGTCGATCGTGCTCGACGAAGCCCGCAACAATGGTGCGAATGTTCCGGTGACGGCGCTGGTCGACCAGTTCTATTCCGAAGTGCAGAAAATGGGCGGCAAGCGCTGGGATACGTCAAGCCTGATCGCGCGGCTCAATCGCTGACCGCAGCCTTCACCATCGCGCGAAGATCCGGCAACAATTCGCTTTCGAACCAGGGATTGCGTTTCAGCCAGCCGGTATTGCGCCACGAGGGATGCGGGAGGGGAAAAACACGCGGCGTCGATCCTTCGAATTCGCGCCAGCGCCGCACGATCTCGTCGACCCGCGCGGACTTCGGCAACGGCTTGCCGAGGCGCGCGAAATGGTAGCGGTGCGCATAGCCGCCGATTGCAAGCACGGCCTCGATCTGCGGCAGGCGCGCGAACAGGCCGTCGTGCCAGTGCGCCGCGCATTCGCGCCGCGGCGGCAGGTCGCCGCCCGCTGAATCATATCCGGGAAAACAGAACCCCATTGGCGCGATGCAGACGCGGCTCGTGTCATAGAATGTCTCGCGATCCATCCCGAGCCATGTGCGCAGCCTGTCGCCGGACGCGTCGTCGAACGGCAGGCCGGACTTGTGGACGCGCAGGCCCGGCGCTTGGCTTGCAATCAGGAGGCGCGCCGAGGTCGACACGCGCAGGACCGGGCGCGGCTCATGCGGCAGCGGAGGACCATCCGGCCTTTCGACGCAGATGCGGCACGCGCGGATGTCGGCTGCGAGACGATCGAGATCAGAGCGTGACGACAAGGCCATCATGAGTTGCGTCCACCCCGCTCTCGGCGCGGATCGCATCGAGATTGGCGAGGACCTCGGGGCCCATATGCGTGATCATGAATTTCCGCGCGCTCATGCGCGGGAGATTTTCGCGCAGACGCGGCCAGTCCATATGGCCCGGCGCCTTGGGCGACATGGAATGGCATTCGCACACGAAAAGATCGGCATTGGCTGAAATGTCGAGCAGCGCGTCGGTCCAGGCCGTATCGCCGGAAAACACGAAGGACTTGCCGCCGGCTTCGATCCGCACCGCCGTCGGCGGGGCGCCGGATGCGTGAATTACTTCGGTCGTGCGCACGTCGAAGCCTGCGATGCTTTCATGCGAGGGCGGCGAGATCTCGCGGATCTCCCATGGGAAACGCCACTTGATGCCGGTCGTTCCGGGGAAGAACGCCTCCATCGCCATGGCGAGCCGCGAGCGCAGGCCGGGTGGGCCGAAGATCGGCAGCGGCTTGTCGCGGGGATCGACGAATTGCGCCTCCAACAGCAGGAACGGCAAGCCGCCAAAATGATCGCCGTGGAGGTGGGTGATCAGGATCGCGTCGATGTCGTTGAAGGAGAAACCGAGCTTGCGCCAGCCAATGATGGAGCCTGCCCCGAAGTCGATCATCAGGGCGCGCCCGTCATGATCGACGCGCAGGCAGGTATGGGCGCGTCCGCCGCTGCCGAATGCGTCCGCCGTGCCGACGAAGGTGACCTGCATGCGCGTTCAGGCCTTCGCGCTCGGACGGGCCGACAGATCGCCGTGCCAGCGCGCCACGTGGGTCAGTTCGGCCGGCAGCTGGATCCGCGCCATCCGCAGAAAATCCAGTGCGACCAGGCCGTCGATGTCGGCAATCGAGAAATCATCGCCCGCCAGCCAGCGGGTTTCGGCGAGGCGGCTGTCGAGCACGGCGAGAAAGTCGAGAACGCGCGGGCGGTTGGTTTCCGCGACCTGCGGGATCTGGGGATTTTCCATCGCGGCCATGGCCGGATGGGTATGGCGGAACACCATGGCGGTCGGCATCATCGAATGCAGCTCGACGCGGCGGCGCCACATTTCGACCGTCGCGCAGCCCAGCGCGCCCCTGCCGAAAAGCCGAGGCTCGGGCTGCAATTCCTCGAAATACCGGCAGATGGCGACGGATTCCGTGATGATCGTGCCATCGTCGAGGACCAGCGAAGGCGTGCGCTGCAGAGCATTGATCTTGGAATAATCGGCCTGCTTGTGCTCCCCCTTGCCGAGATCGACCTGGACCATGGGGATGTCGATCCCCTTCTCGGCGAGGAAAATTCGGACGCGGCGGGGATTGGGGGCAACCTTCGTATCGTAAAGGATCATTAACCAGATTCTCCGACGGGCCGCCGCCGCGACAGAGGCAGCATTAACACCCCCCCATATCTGTTGGAAGCGACAGATGGCCGCCTGCTTCAGCGGAGCCGTTCGCGATGTGCGGGCCCGCACCCGCCGAACCGGCGGACCGGGAAACGGGCCGTATGCGGCAATTTATTCAAATCCGGCACGCCCGGTCAGCCAGTCGTTAAGTTTTCTGACGCAGATTAAGCCTCCTTAGTTGTGTCGCGTGATCGCGTGGATCGGTCGTAATGAGTCAAATCACCGCCGAGATGATCGAGCGCGGTCGCGGCGCCAATTCCCGTAATTCGTCGGAGCGCAGACGCCTCGCCTACAAGGTGCGCGAAGCGCGCGAGAAGCTGACGACGGGCGGCGCCGGCCATGGCGCCTTCGAAGGCGAGCTTCTCAGAATCTATGCCGAGAACCGCATCAGCTCGGCGCCCTGGGCGCTGCTGATCGCACTGGCTGTCGGCGGCGTCTCGACTTTCTGGGCGCCGGTCCAGTTCGTCGGCATCTGGACCGCCACCGTATGGGTCGCGGTCGGCGGCGCGTTCCTGGCCTCCAAGCTGTTCCTTCGGCAGGCCGAGATAACTTCGGTACGCGCCTGGCGCGCCAAGATCATTTCAATCGAGGCCGCGCTCGGCCTTGCCTGGGCGTCGATCGTCGTTCTGCTGCTGATGTTCGGCAAGGGCGAGGCGCGCATCTTCCTGCTCGCCATCCTGCTGATGCTGGGCGCCATGACGGCGATGGCGACCGCCGCCATCCCGAACGCGGTCTACGCCGCCATTGCGCCGCTGTGCCTCGCCATCGCCGGCGTCGCCATGACGTCGATGAACGACACGCCGGTGCTGGCGACCACGGCCTTCGTCTGCGGCGCGGAAATCTATTTCGTCGCGCTCGCGCGTCCCCTCTATGAGACCTCGCTCAGCGCGCTCTATGCACAGGCCGAGAAAGACGGGCTGATCGCGGAGCTCGAACAGGCCAAGTCGAATTCCGACGAAGCGCGCCGCCGCGCGGAAGAAGCCAATCTCGCCAAATCGCGCTTCCTAGCGACGATGAGCCACGAATTGCGTACGCCGCTGAACGCGATCCTCGGCTTTTCCGAAGTCATGAAGGACGAGCTTTTCGGCGCCCATCAGGTGCCGGCCTATCGCGACTATTCGACCGACATTCATTCCTCGGGCCAGCACCTGCTGGCGCTGATCAACGAAATCCTCGACCTCTCGCGCGTCGAAGCCGGCCGCTACGAGCTCAAGGAAGATGCGATTTCGCTTAGCGCGATCATTCAGGATTGCGAACATCTGCTGCTGCTGCGCGCGCAGAAGCGCGGCATCGCGATCAACGATGCGATCGAATCCGATCTGCCCCGCCTGTGGGCCGACGAGCGCGCGATCCGTCAGGTCGCGCTGAACCTGATGACCAATGCGATCAAGTTCACCCCGCAAGGCGGAACGATCACCATCAAGGTCGGCTGGACGCAGGCCGGCGGCCAGTATTTCTCGGTGCGCGACACTGGCACAGGCATTCCCGAACACGAGATTCCGATCGTCATGTCCTCGTTCGGCCGCGGCACGCTCGCGCAGAAGAATGCCGACGAAGGATCGGGCCTCGGCCTGCCGATCGTGAAGGGACTTGTGGAGCTGCACGGCGGCACGTTCACGCTGCGCTCCAAGGTGCGCGAAGGAACGGAAGTCATCGTCGTGTTCCCGCCGGAACGCGTGATGAACGCCCTGCCCCGCTTCGCTTCGGACGAATCCGAGACCCGCGCGGCGCGCGCTACGCATCGCAGCGCCGCCTGATCCTTCTTTCCATCAGTTGACGCGCGCGCCTCGGGCCGCGAAGCTCCGCGCCTCGAAGCGACAAGACTTCGTGCGGAGGATCGACATGACGGCGCAGACGCGGATGGTGAAGGCCAACGGCCTCGATATGCAGATCATCGAGGAGGGCAAGGGCCCGCTCGTTCTGCTCTGCCACGGCTGGCCCGAGCTCTCCTATTCCTGGCGCCACCAGATCCCCGCGATCGCGGCCGCAGGCTATCGCGTGGTCGCGCCCGACATGCGCGGCTACGGCGGCACGACGGCGCCGGAGGAGATCAGCGCCTATACGATCTTCGATCTCGTCGGCGACATGGTGGCGCTGGTTCAGGCGCTCGGCGAGAAGCAGGCCACCATGGTCGGGCACGACTGGGGCGCGCAGGTTGCGTGGAGCGCCGCAATGTTCCGTCCGGACGTGTTCCCCGCCGTCGCCGCGCTCTCCGTGCCGCTGCGCAATCGTGGCCCCGCCGCGCCTCTCGACATTCTCAAGCAGCAGGGCATCTCGACCTTCTACTGGCAATATTTCCAGAAGCCCGGCGTGGTCGAGGAAGAGATGGCGCGCGACTGGAACCATACGCTGCGCGCAATCTATTACGGCACGGGTCTCGGCCTGCTGCTAAAGCCCGGTCGCGGGATGGTTGAAGACGCCAAGGTTCCCGAGCAAACGCCGGGCTGGATCAGCGAGGCGGAGATCCAGCACTACATCGAGACGTTCACGCGCACCGGCATTGCAGGCGGCATCAACTGGTACCGCAACATCGACCGCAACTGGGAGCTCGGCGCGCCCTGGCAGGACGCCAAGATTTACCAGCCATCCTGCTTCATCGCCGGCGCGAAGGACCCTGTCATCACCGGGCTCATCGGCGCGAAATCGCTTGAAACGATGGACCAGTTCCTGCCGGGCCTGCGCAGCAAGGTGATCATCGAGGGCGCCGGCCACTGGATCCAGCAGGAAAAGCCTGCCGAGGTGAACAAGGCGCTGATCGATTTCATCAAGGGCCTGTAGCCCAAACCGGTCAGGCCTTGTCGCTCACGCCAGCGCTGTCGAAGGTCGCCATGTCGCGCCAGCAATTCAGCGCGGCCTGGATGATGCCGATCGACAGCGCAGCGCCCGACCCTTCGCCGAGCCGCATGCCGAGATCGAGCAGCGGCTTCTTGCCGAGCCGCTTCAACACTTCTCCGTGCGCGCCCTCCGCCGAGAGGTGGCCGGCGATGCAATGGTCGAGCGCGCTTTTATCAAGCGCATGCAGCACCGCCGCCGCCGCGCAGACGACATAGCCGTCGAGCACCACCGGCACCCGCTCGATGCGGGCGACGAGAATGGCGCCGGCGATGGCCGCCATTTCGCGCCCGCCGAGACGGCGCATGACTTCGAGGGGATCGCGCAGATGGTCGCGATGCAGCGCCACGGCGCGCTCGACCGCATCGATCTTGCGCTTCAGTCCGTCGTCATCGACGCCCGTGCCCCGCCCGACCCAATCCGCCGCCTTGCCGCCGTAGAGCGCGAAATAGACCGCCGCAGCCGGCGTCGTATTGCCGATGCCCATTTCGCCGGGCGCAATCAGGTCAGCGCCGGCGATCGCCTCCATGCCGAAAGCCATGGTCGCGGCGCATTCTGCCTCGGTCATCGCCGCGTCTTCGGTGATGTCCTTGGTGGGAATATCCAGGGCCATTTCGAAGACCTTGAGGCCCGCCCCGTAGGTCGCGCAGATCTGGTTCACGGCCGCGCCGCCCGCGCCGAAATTGGCGACCATCTGCTTGGTGACTTCACGCGGATAGGGCGAGACGCCCTGCGCCGTCACGCCGTGATTGCCGGCAAACACGACGACCGTCGGCCGCTCGACCGTCGGGGGGACCTTGGCCTGCGCGGCCGCGAGCCATTCCACGATCTCCTCGAGCCGGCCGAGCGCGCCCGGCGGCTTGGTTAGCTGCGCGTCATGGGCCCGGACGGCCGCCACGGCTTGCGCCGAGGCTTGCGGCATGGCGGCCAGAAGATTGCGGAAATCGTCGAAAGGCTGGCCGGAGATGGTCATGGGCGGGTCCGTGGGATTTTGCGCTGCATTAGACCCTGGCGGGCCGGTTGGGAAGGCTGCGCGGCAGAAGCGGCTGGAACCCGGCGTTTGCGCCCGCGTTTCCTGACCGACTCTGAGGTGGAGATTTGCGATGCGCTTCCTGCTTGGTTTGATCTTCGGCGCACTGATGACGGTGGCCGCTGCCTATGTCCACGACACCGCGATCCGGAGCCCCGAACAGCCGGCCATCGTTAACTGGACCGCGCTGGATTCCACGCTGAAAGTCGTGCGGGACGATGTCGCCTCGGGCTGGGAGCGGCTGTCGCGCGGGGTCCGCTCGAAAGTTTGAGGCGCCGACTTGCCGCGCGAAACGACTTGTCGCATCTAGGGCCATGTCGTTTCGCTCAAATTTTTTATCCTGCCTCTCCTTCTGGTCTCGCCTTCCGGTCGGGACGCGAGAGCCGCTTCCGCCATTCGACATCGCCGTAAGCGCGCTGCCGATCACCGCGCTTGTCATTGCCGTCCCGTCGGCGCTGACGCTGGCGGCAAGTCTGTCGATCGGGGCGCCTTATCTTGTGGCCGCCCTGCTCGCTGTCGGGATGATGGCGCTTATGACCGGCGCGCTGCACGAAGACGGGCTGGCCGATTGCGCCGACGCACTGGCCGGAGCGACTCCGGAACGGCGGCTCGCCATCATGAAAGACAGCCGCAACGGCACATTCGGCACGCTGGCGCTGATCTTCTCAGTCTTTCTCCGCGTAGCGGCGTTGGCGGCGCTTGCGCAAACCTCTTTGCTGCTCGGCTGCCTCGCGTTACTCGCTGCGGCTGTTGTTTCGCGCGTCGCTTGCCTCACGCCGCTTGCCCTCCTGCCGCCGGCGCGCGCCGATGGCGCAGGATTTGCCGCCGGCGCGCCGGACTCCAATTCGCTGCGTGTTGCCATGGTCGGCGCGATCCTCGGGGCCGCCCTGCCGCTGTTCGCAGGCGCCTCCGCTGGGATCACGGTCTTGGCGGCCTTCGTTGCCGTGGGCGCGGCCTTCTTCGTCACCTCGCAGGCGCGCAAAAAGATCGGCGGCCAGACCGGCGATGTCGCTGGCGCCGCGCAGCAATTGGCTGAGATTTCCTACCTCGTCGTGCTCTCGGCGGCAGCATGAGCGAGACGACGCGTCCCAGCGCCGCGCAGTCGCCCTGCAACGGCGTCTGCCGGATGAACACCGAGCCCGATCTCTGCGAAGGCTGCGGCCGAACGATTGTCGAGATAGCCGAATGGGGCGAGATGAGCGATTCAGCCCGCGCGGACGTGCGGGCGCTCCTGCCGCTACGGATGGCGTCGATCAGACGCCAAACAGAAGGCTCGCCAGAAAGCGGGCCACAATAACGACCAGAAAAATGCCGAAGGCGCGCTCGAGCCTGCGCTTCGGCCAGGCATGCGCGAGCCGTGCGCCATAAGGCGCCGCAAGCGCGGCCATGGGCGCGATAAAGGCGAAGCCGATCAGCGAGACGAAGCCGATCGAACCCACCGGCAAGCCCGGCTTGCCGAGCCCCGCAAGCGCGAAGCCGATGGCGCCCGGCATGGAAATCAGCGCCCCGACGCCAGCAGCCGTGCCCACCGCAAGATGGATCGGCGCGCCGAACAGCGACATGTAGAGATTGACCAGCTGGCCGCCGCCGACGCCCATGAGGGCGGACAGAAGTCCGATCGCCGCGCCGATCGCCCAGGAAAGCGGCCCTTTCGGCGGCGTTTCTCCCAGCTTCCAATTGGTGTAGCCGCCGAGCATCCGCACGGCGGTGAAGATGGAAATGCCGATGAAAACGAGCTTGAAGAGCGCGGCAGGCGCATTGCGCGCGACCGCTGCGCCGACGAGGACGCCGATGATGATCGGTACGACCCATCCCCTCAGTGTCGCCATGTCGACGGCGCCTTTGGAAAAATGCGTGCGCGCCGAGGCAAGCGACGTCGGCACGATGACGGCAAGCGACGTGCCGACGGAAACGGGCATGGCGATCTCGTCGGCGACGCCGGCAAAGCGCAATGTCTGGTAGAGCACGGGCACAATGACCGCGCCGCCGCCGACGCCGAACAGGCCGGCGAGAAGGCCCGTGGCGATGCCTGCAACGCCGAGCGCCGGCGCAAGCCAGATGAGATCGGAATGGAGGAGAGCGGACAGGTTCACGCGGCGTGCGCCTTGGCCGCGTTCTCGACATGCGCCACAGCAGCGCGCAGGACATCGACGCCAGCGCCGGGCTTGACGGCCTCTGTCGCCAGATGCCGGCGGAAAGCGCGCGCGCCCTGCCGGCCCGTGAACAGGCCGAGCATGTGGCGTGTGATGGACGAGAGCCGGACGCCTTCCGCAAGGCGAGCCTCGATATATGGGACGAAGGCCTCGACCGCCCGTCGCGCATCCGCGACCGGCGCGGGGGCGCCGAAAATTTCGGGGTCCACTGCAAGCAGTAGTTCCGGGTCCTGATAGGCGGCGCGGCCAAGCATGACCCCGTCGACATGCGCCAGATGCGCGCGCGCCTCGGCAATCGTCTTGATGCCGCCGTTGATGGCGATTGGCCTGCGCGGCATGGCCTGCTTCAGTTCGTAGACCAACTGGTAGTCCAGCGGCGGCACGTCGCGATTCTCACGCGGCGAAAGACCTTGGAGCCAGGCCTTGCGCGCGTGAACGACAATGGCGTCCGCGCCAGCCTCGACCACGCGCGTGGCAAGATCGAACAGCGCCGTGCGCGGATCCTGATCATCGACGCCGATGCGGCATTTGACGGTGACCGGAATTGAAACTGCGCGCTTCATGGATGCAACGCAATCTGCCACCAGCGCGGGCTCGCGCATCAGGCAGGCGCCGAAGCGGCCGTCCTGCACACGGTCCGACGGGCAGCCGACGTTGAGATTGACCTCTCCATAGCCGAAGTCGGCGCAGATGCGCGCCGCCTCGGCAAGCTCATGCGGATCGGCGCCGCCAAGCTGGACCGCGACCGGCTGTTCCGCAGGATCGAAGCCGATCAGCCGCGGCCGGTTGCCGTGCACGACCGCGGCGGAGGTCACCATTTCCGTATAGAGCAGCGCATGGCGCGTCATAAGGCGATGGAAGAACCGGCAATGCCGGTCCGTCCAGTCCATCATGGGCGCGACGGAGAACCGCCAGGGCGAGGCGGCGCCGGTCGCAGCCTGCGAGCCGTTCTGCGATGACATCTGTGGGTTCCGGGAGCGCCCGCAGGCGCAGTGAAAAGCTGTATTGCAGCCGTCGCGCCGTTTGTAAATTTTTAACCACGCCAGCAAGCTGCGCCGCGCTGGCGAAATCGCCGCAAAACCCAATGAAACCGGCGCGCTGCAGGCGGTTCGAACTTTACGAAAATTGACCCGAGCTATGCATTTCCGCTGTTTCGTCACGGGTTTAGTCCGGATTTAACCGGCCAAGCCTAGTTTCGCGTCTCATGAACTGCGTCCGGTCCGCCGGACCTTTGTGACCCGGAGGCGAATACCAATGATCGACACTCTTCGACAGCTCATCGACAAGCACGCACGATTGCCGGTGAAGGCGGAAACGCTCGCCTCGGGCCAAGATCTCTACGCCGCCGGCCTGACGTCGTTTGCCGCCGTGCAATTGATGCTGGCGCTCGAAGAGGCGTTCGACATCGAATTCCCCGAGCGCATGCTCAATCGCCGCAGCTTCGCGACCATGGATTCGATCGCCGCCTGCATCGGCGAGCTGCGCCCGCAGGCGATCGCGTCGTGAGTTCGCTCGTCGCTCGCGCGCAGCTGGTCGGCGCTGTCGCTGCGCAATATTGCGAACACGTCGACAAGGAAGGGCGATTTCCGTCCGAGGCCGTGCGGGCGATGAAGGAGGCGCGCCTCCTGTCAGCGTTCATTCCCAAGGAGTTCGGCGGCGAAGGCGCCGAACTCTCCGAGATCGCGGAAGTGGTCTCGATCATTTCGCAGGCCTGCGCCTCTGCGGGCATGACCTACGCGATGCACCAGATTAAGCTGTCGAGCGTGATCAGCCACGGCGACAAGGCGGCCTGGCATCAGGACTTCATGCGTCGCATCAGCCGCGACCAGCTGCTGGTGGCGTCCGCGACGACAGAAGGCGGCATCGGCGGCAATCTGCGTAACAGCATCTGCGCCGTCGAGCGTGACGGCGACAGGTTCACGCTGGCCAAGGACGGATGCGTCATCTCCTATGGCCGCGACGCTGACGCGATCCTCATCACCGCCCGCAGCCGGCCGGACGCTCCAGCGTCCGACCAGGTCATGGCCGTGCTCACCAACGACCAGTATACGCTGGAACTGACGGGAACATGGGACGCGATGGGCATGCGCGGCACCTGCTCCGACAGTTTCAAGTTCTCGGCGCAAGGCGATGTGGCGCAGATCCTGCCGAACGATTTCGGCGAGATTGCCGCAAAGTCGATGCTGGCGATCTGCCACATCCTGTGGAGCGCGGTGTGGTACGGCATCGCCTCCAGCGCCGTCTCGCGCGCCCAATCCTTCGTGCGTTCGGAAGCCCGTCGCAATCCCAGCCAGACCCCGCCCGGCGCGCTGCGCGTGGCCGAGGCCGCCAACATGCTGCAGCTGATGCGCTCCAACACGATCGCGGGTCTCTCGCGGTTCGCGCAGGCCCAGCACAACGAGGATGATCTCGGCTCCGTCGGCTTCATCGTGGCGATGAACAATATCAAGATCGGCGCATCGCGCATGGTCGTCGATATCATCAACCACGCGCTGCTGATCACCGGCATCAACGGCTACCGCAACAACACGCCCTACAGCGTAGGACGCCACATGCGCGACGCGCTGTCGGCGCAGATCATGATCTCGAACGACCGCATCTTCGGCAATGTCGCAAACCTGCTGCTGATGCACCGTCTCGACCCGTCTCTGGCGGCCTGACCATGTGCGAAGCCTGCCCCACCCTCCTCGACAAGCTCCTGCATCGCGGGCTTCTGGTCGACACCGGCATCGACGGCCTCTACGGCCGCTCCGGCCAGTTCGAACAGGTGATCGACGGTTTCGATCGTCTGATCTCGAAGACCGGCGCCGACCAGAACGCGGAAGTGCTTCGCTTTCCGCCCGGCATGAATCGCGTGCTGTTCGAAAAGAGCGGCTATCTGAAAAGCTTTCCGCAGCTCGCGGGCACGATCCATTCCTTCGCCGGCAACGACAAGGAACACGCCGCCCTGCTCGACCGTCTCGCCGAGGGCCAGCCCTGGTGGGACAAGCAGGAAATGACCGACATCGTGCTGACGCCGGCGGCCTGCTATCCGCTGTACCCGACAGCGGCAAAGCGCGGTCCGCTGCCTGCCGACGGCCTGATTTTCGATCTCAATTCCTACTGCTTCCGCCACGAGCCCTCGAAAGAGCCGACACGCCAGCAGATGTTCCGCATGCGCGAATACGTCCGCATCGGTACGCCGGACCAGGTCGTCGCCTTCCGCACGAACTGGCTGGAGCGTGGACAGGCGCTGATCGAGAAGCTCCGGCTGCCGTTCAATGTCGACGTCGCCAACGACCCGTTCTTCGGTCGCGCCGGCCGCGTGATGGCGTCGAGCCAGCGCGATCTCGGGCTGAAGTTCGAACTGCTGGTGCCGGTCAACAGCGAAGAAAATCCGACGGCCTGCCTGAGCTTCAACTATCACCAGGACCACTTCGGTTCGACCTGGGGAATCAAGACCGCCGAAGGCGAGATCGCGCATACGGCCTGTGTCGGCTTCGGCATGGAGCGGGTCGCTATCGCGCTGTTCCGCCATCACGGGCTCGACGTCGACAAATGGCCGGCCGAGGTGCGCGATGCGCTCTCCCTCTGAAAGCGCCTTCGCGCCGAGGGCCGATCCCGACTCCTATACGGCCAGCGCGCTGCATGATCCCGCGCGCGATTGGCCGCAGACCAATTGCTACGTCGACCTCTGGATAGAGGCAATCGCTTCGCGCGGCCTTGCTCCCGAAGCCATGCTTGGCTTCACGGCGACGCTCGACTTCGAAGGCGATCAGTTCACCTTCTTCAAGCCGCCGCTGGACGATCTCGAAAAGCTCTACGGATTTTCGATCCGCGAATTGTCGATCTATGACGACCTCGCCGGCCATCTGGTCGAGCAGTGCGGGCGCGGCCGGTTGGTCATGATAGAGACCGACGCTTTTCATTTGCCGGATACGCGCGGCGTTTCCTACGGGCTCGAAAGCTCGAAGACGACGATCGGCGTCAACAGGATCGATCCCGCCGCCCGGCGCATCGACTACTTCCACAACGAGGGCTATTTTCGCGCAGAAGGCGCCGACTACGACGGCGTGATCGCGTTCGGCGCCAAGGACGGCCGGCTGAAACTGCCGCCCTATGCGGAAACCCTCAAACCGGATTTCGCAGCGCTTCAGGAACGCGAAGCTCGCGACTGCGCGCGCGCCCTGCTTGCGCGCCATCTTGCGCGCAGGCCACAAGCCAATCCGATTTCCGCCTTTGCGGCGCGGCTACCCGAACTGATCGAACGCGTGGCTTCGCGCGAGCCGGAATTCTTCCACAAATTCGCGTTCAATTCGCTTCGGCAGCTCGGCGCGAATTTCGAACTGATGGGTTCGGGCCTCGCATGGCTCGGCGAGCCCGGTGAATTCGCCGCTGAGATCGAGCAGTGCCGCGCGATCTCGGGGAGCGCGAAGTCGTTCCAGTTCCTGCTCGCGCGCGCCATCATGCGGCGCAAGACAGTCGGCCTTGAGCAGCCCATCGCGATGCTCAGCGAGAGCTACAACGGCCTGTTCGAGGGCCTCACCCGTCGCCAGGGCGCACTGCGCCTGGCCTCCTGACGCTGCCGCCATGCGGCTCGACGCCAACTGGTCCTTCGCCGTCTGCGAGCCGGATGCGGCGCTGACGCCGGCCGACGCCCGCCTCGATTTTTCTACAGCGACCGTTCCCGGAACGGCGGTGCAGGCGCTGATCGACGCTGGGCGCTGGTCGTGGGACGAACCACTACCGCTTGATGATCGCGACGTCTGGTATCGTGCCCCGCTGATCGGCAAGGGCAAGCACATCTTGGTCTTCGAGGGGCTCGCGACCTTCGCGGAGGTCTGGCTCGACGACGCGAAGATCGTCGACAGCAACAACATGTTCGCCGCCCATCAAGTCGATGTCGCTCTCAACGGAGAGCATCGGCTGTCGATCCGCTTTCGGGCCATCAATCGCGAACTCGAAAGCCGCAAGGGCCGTGCGAAATGGCGGCCGCGCATGATCCAGCCCGCGCAAATGCGCTTCGCGCGTACGAGCGCGCTAGGCCACATGCCCGGCTTCGCGCCGCCTGCGCCGCCGGTCGGTCCGTGGCGGCCGATCCGGCTTGTTGCCCGCGAGAAGGCAACGATCGTTTCATCGCGCCTGTCCGCGCGTCCCGATGGCGGCGGCGGCATGGTCGATCTCGAGATCGAACTTTCCGGCACGCCCGCCGGAGAGATCATCGCGTCGTGCGAGGGCATGACCTGCCTGCTTTCTCCCGCCATTGGCAATCGCTATGCGGGCCGCCTGCATTTTCCTTCGGTCGAACGCTGGTTCCCGCACACGCATGGCGCGCCGCGTCTGTACGACGTCTTCGTCGTTATAGACGGCGTGAACACTCCTCTCGGCAAAGCAGGCTTCCGTTCGATCGACATCGACCGCGGCCCCGACGGGCAGGGCTTCGCGCTGCGCGTCAACGATACCGCCGTCTTCTGCCGCGGCGCCGTCTGGACCCAGATTGATCCAGTCTCGCTGCAAAACGAGCCGGAAGCGCTGGCCCGCACGATCGCCTTGGCGCGGGCAGCAGGCGTGAACATGCTGCGCGTGGGCGCAACGGGCGTCTACGAAACGGACGCGTTCTATCGGGCCTGCGACGAGGCCGGCATCCTCGTCTGGCAAGACTTCATGTTTGCCAATTTCGACTACCCGGCAGCCGACCCGGATTTCGTTGCGTCGGTTGAAAGCGAAGCGCGCCATTTTCTCGCGCGCACGAGCGCTTCTCCGTCGCTCGCCGTGCTCTGCGGCGGCAACGAAGTCTACCAGCAGGCGGCAATGATGGGCGTCCCTGAAGTGAACTGGCGCTCGCCGCTATTCGAAGAAATTCTGCCGCGCCTCTGTGGCGCAGCGCGGCCGGACGCTGCCTATGTCGTCAACTCGCCATCCGGCGGCGCCCTGCCCTTTCATACCGACGCCGGCGTGTCGCACTACTACGGTGTCGGCGCCTATCGCCGCCCGCTCGAGGACGCGCGACGCGTCAATGTGCGCTTTGCGTCGGAATGCCTCGGCTTCGCCAATATGCCGGAGACGCGCACGCTCATGCGCGATTTTGGCGCCGTGCCACTTTCCTCGCCGCTGTGGCCTCAGCGGATTCCGCGCGACCAGGGCGCGACGCAGGATTTCGAGGAGGTGCGCGATCACTATGTCGGGCTGCTTTACAACGTCGATCCGCAACGCCTGAAAATCGAGGAACCGGCACGCTATCTTGACCTGTCGCGCGCTGCAGTCGCCGAAACGGTCGAGGCAACGATCGGCGAATGGCGACGGCCCCGTTCCTTGTGCGCGGGCGCGCTGCTGTGGTTCTGGAAAGATCTCTGGGCATCGAGCGGCTGGGGCGTCCTGGACTGGACGGGCGGGCCGAAGTCGCCGTGGTGGGCCATGCGGCGCGCATTCAGGCCGCAGCAGATCGTTCTGAGCGACGAAGGCGTCAACGGCCTGCACGTCCATTGCCTCAACGAAAGCGCGCAGGCTTTTGTGGGCCGCGTCAGCCTGCGCTGCTACCGCGACGGCGCAACGATCGTCATGGACGCGACGCGAGACATCGAGATTTCAGCGCGCGGCTCATTGTCACTGCACGATTGCGATCTCTGGGGCGCGTTTTTCGATACGGCCTATGCCTATCGCTTTGGTCCGCCATCGCACGAGGCTACAGTCGCCACGTTGCAGGACGCCTCCGGCGCGACTGTCGCGGAAGCCTGGCATTTTCCGCTCGGGCGGCCAGCGGCGATGTTTTCGCCTGCCCTTTCGGTCGAACCCTTCCGGGACGATGCAGGCTACGCCTTGCGCATCGCCACAAACCATGTCGCGCAATCCATCAAGATCGAGGACGAACGACTGACGCCGTTCGACAACTGGTTGCATCTCTCGCCCGCTGCGCCAAAGGTCGTGCGCTTTCTCGAAAAAGACATCCCGCCACGCGGCGCCATTGCGGCGCTCGGCTCGCCGGCCCTATCCTACCGGGCGGAATGATCGCGCGGTGAGGATATGAGCGAAGCACGATTGCCGGACCCGCTTTTCACCGCGCAGGTTCAGGACGACTGGATCGACTACAACGGGCACATGAACGACGCCGCCTATGCGCGCGTGTTCAGCCTGTCGGTCGACCGCCTGATGGCGGCGATCGGGCTCGATCAGGAGGGGCGCGACAAGACGAGCCTGACGATCTACACGCTGACGATGACGATCCACTATCTGAAGGAGGCGCATCTCGGCGAGGCGTTGAGCGTGTCAGGCCGCATTCTCGAACATGACGACAAACGCCTGCGGCTCTGGTTCGAGATGCGGCGCGCGGACGGCGCGGTATCCGCACTCAACGAGCAGGTGCTGCTCTGCGTCGATCAATCCGGCGACACGCCGCGCGCCGCGCCCTTCGCGCCGGACCAGATCGCACGCATCCACAGTTTTCACGCAGCGGATGCGGATTTGCCGATGCCGAAGCAGGCAGGCCGCGGCATCAGTCTTCGTAAGGCGGAATAACGAAGCCTGTCGCCGCGAGGCGCGTGAGGTCGTCGGGCGTATCGACGTCCCATATCTCGGACGTCTCGGCGAGGTCGACGTTCCCGTTCAACAGGCGGCGTCTGGTCATCGCCATGACCGCATCGGTTCCCCAGGGCATGTCGCGGAACACATCGCTGAAGGGCGCTTGCAAGCCGATCAAACCGTATCCGCCATCCGCCGTCGGCGCGACGACTGCCGGGTGACAAGCCAGCAAACGCTCGCACGTCAGCAGGAAGCGCGCATCGATTGCGGGACAGTCGGAGCCCATCAGGAGCAGCGGCCCTTCGGCTGCTTCAAAGATCGCGAGCATACGACCGCCGAGATCGCCGGACGGCTGGGCAAGTAGCGCAATACCGAAATCGCGCTCGCATTCTGCGAAGAACGGGTGGTCGATATCCGGGTCGCACCACAGCGCCGCCGACAATCCGCTGCCGACGATTTCCTGCAGCGCGTGACGCGTCATCGCAGCATGCAGGCGCGCCGCGCCGGTCGCGCCCAGGTGCGGGATGAGGCGCGTCTTGGCCTTGCCGGGCACGGGCGCGCGCGCCATCAGGGCGATAGGCGCCTCAGCCATCGCTTGCATAGCCATAGGCGAGCGCGAGCTTTGCGGGATCGGCGCCGAGAAAATAGGCGAGCCGCAGGCGCCACATCAGGGCCACCGTGCGCCAGAAGCCATGGCGATCCCACCGCCGGCCGGAGGTCGAGACTTTCGCGCAAAGGCAGAGCGGCGGCGACTGGCGCTTCAGCGCCTTCGACAGCGCGATATCCTCCATCAGGGGTTGCAGCGGAAAGCCGCCAGCGCGGCGAAAGGCCTCGCGGGTGACGAAGATCGCCTGATCGCCCGTCGCGATACCCGTCGCACGGGAGCGCAGGTTCATCATCGCGGCGACGACTGGCAGCAGCGGATGGGCGCCAAGAATGCGGACGTCGAACCGCCCCCAACAATGCGCGGATACAGCGAGTCCCGCTTCAATGCTCTCGATAGCGCCTGTTGGCAGCGCGGTGTCGAGATGCAGGAACACCAGGACGTTGCCTGAGGCTACTGCGGCGCCAGCATTCATCTGCGCGGCGCGTCCGCGCGGCGCGATGATGATCCTGTCGCACAGGGCTTGGGCGAGATCGGCGGTCGCATCATGGCTGCCGCCGTCGACGAAAATGATCTCGACGCCGGCGGCGCGCAGCGGAACGAGCGCGGCAAGGCGGCTTTCCACGGCGCCAGCTTCGTTCAGCGCGGGAATGACGATCGAGACTGCGACGGGAGCGGCGGGCGGCAAATCGGTCACATCGAAACTTTCGACGAAAGGGGTTTTCTCCGCAACGCGCCATTGGCGCATAGAATGTCCTTTTTTTGATCGCGTGGTCGCCTGAGAAGACTGCAAGACGCTGTAGTTCAGGCTAACAGGCCTCTATTTGCGCCGGGTATCTCGAACTACAGCGCGGGTGTCCGCTTGATTATCTGGTGACTTAGGCTAGTTTGCGCGCAAAGATGGGCTGCCAAAGCCACGGGGAGGTTTGCGCGTGAGTGGGGAATATGTCCTCGAGACCGAGGGCTTGACGAAGGAGTTCGCCGGTTTCTCGGCGGTCAAAGATGTTCATCTGCGCGTGAAGCGCGGATCGATCCATGCATTGATCGGCCCGAACGGCGCAGGCAAGACGACCTGCTTCAATCTCTTGACGAAATTCCTGGAGCCCACGCGCGGGAAGATCACCTACAACGGGCGCGACATCACCGCGACCAAGCCCGCCGATATCGCGCGCATGGGCCTCGTGCGGTCCTTCCAGATTTCGGCGGTGTTTCCGCATCTGACGGCGCTCGAGAACGTGCGCGTCGCCCTGCAGCGCGAACGCGGAAACTCGTTCGACTTCTGGCGGCCGAAGGCCGTTCTCGATGTCTACAACGAGCGCGCGCGCGAACTGCTCGACAGCGTCGGCCTGACCGAATACGCCGACACGATCGCAGTGGAAATGCCCTACGGCCGCAAGCGCGCGCTTGAAATCGCGACCACGCTTGCGCTCGAACCGGACATGATGCTGCTCGACGAACCGATGGCCGGCATGGGCCACGAGGATATCGACAAGATCGCGGCGCTGATCAAGCGCGTGTCCGCCAACCGCACGATCCTGATGGTCGAGCACAATCTGAACGTCGTCGCCAACCTCTCCGACACGATTACCGTTCTCACGCGAGGACAGGTTCTGGCCGAGGGAGACTACGCCACTGTCTCGAAAAACCCCGAGGTGCGGCAGGCCTATATGGGAGCCGGAGATGCTTGATACGACCAGCCGGCCGCTGCTCGAAATCGCCGGGCTGGAAGCGTGGTACGGCGAATCCCACATCCTGCACGGCGTCGATTTCAACGTCCGCCAGGGCGAAGTCGTCTGCCTGCTCGGCCGCAACGGCGCGGGCAAGACGACGACGCTGAAGTCCATCCAGGGCATGGTCGGCAAGCGCAAGGGTTCGGTTCTGTTCGAGGGGACCGAGACCATCCGCATGGCCTCCGACAGGATCGCGCGGCTCGGGATTGCTCTGTGCCCTGAGGAGCGCGGTATCTTCGCGTCGCTCGACGTCAAGGAAAACCTGCTCCTGCCGCCGCAGGTGAAACCCGGCGGCCTGCCCGTCGAGCAGATTTTCGAACTGTTCCCGAACCTGAAGGAACGGCTGAACAGCCAGGGCACGAAGCTCTCGGGCGGCGAGCAGCAGATGTTGGCCATTGGCCGCATCCTGCGCACCGGCGCGACGCTGCTGATGCTGGACGAACCGACCGAAGGCCTTGCGCCCGTCATCATCCAGCAGATCGGCCATACGATCCGCAAGCTGAAGGCGCAGGGCTTCACGATTCTGCTCGTCGAGCAGAACTTCCGTTTCGCCTCGACGGTGGCCGACCGCTACTACGTCATGGAGCACGGCCAGATCATCCATAGTTTCGCCAACCGCGAACTGGCTGACAACATGGACAAGCTCCACGAACTTCTCGGCGTCTGAGGACCACTCCGCCATGATGATCCCCCTTCTCAACATCCCCACGCAGGCCCTGTTCGGCCAGTTGCTTCTCGGCCTGATCAACGGCGCCTTTTACGCCCTGCTCAGCCTCGGGCTTGCCGTGATCTTCGGCATGCTCAATATCGTCAATTTCGCGCATGGCGCGCTCTATATGGTCGGCGCCTTCGTCGCGTATTTCCTGCTCAACCTGGCCGGGATGGGCTATTGGTGGGCGCTGATCCTGGCGCCGATCCTGATCGGTGCGGTTGGCGTCATCATCGAACGCACGATGCTGCAGCGCCTTACGGGCCTCGACCATCTCTACGGCCTGCTTCTGACCTTCGGCCTCGCGCTGATCATTCAGGGCCTGTTCCAGAACTACTTCGGCTCCTCGGGCCTTCCCTATGAAATCCCGGACCTGCTGAAGGGCGGCCAGAACCTCGGCTTCATGTATCTGCCGAACTACCGCGGCTGGGTGGTCGTGTTCTCGCTCGTGGTCTGCCTCGCCACCTGGTACCTGATCGAAAAGACCAAGCTGGGCGCCTATCTGCGCGCCGCGACGGAAAATCCGACGCTGGTGCGCGCCTTCGGCATCAACGTGCCGTTGATGATCACGCTCACCTACGGATTCGGCGTCGGCCTAGCGGCGCTCGCCGGCGTTCTGTCCGCGCCGATCAATCAGGTCCGGCCGCTGATGGGCGCGGACTTCATCATCGTCGTGTTCGCAGTCGTCGTCATCGGCGGCATGGGCTCGATCATGGGCTCGATCGTCACGGGCTTCATGCTCGGCGTGGTCGAGGGCCTGACCAAAGTCTTCTATCCCGAGGCTTCGAACACGGTCGTCTTCGTGATCATGGCGATCGTGCTCCTGATCAAGCCCGCCGGCCTCTTCGGAAGGACTGCCTGACATGACCGCGCAAGCTATTCTCCCGACCAGCGCGGCGCTCGACGCGACCAAGCGGCGTGACGAAATGATCGCCTTCGCGATCATGACCGTCCTGTTCATCGCGGCGCCCTTGGCCGTCTATCCCTTCTTCATGATGCAGGCCCTGTGCTTCGCGCTGTTTGCCTGCGCCTTCAACCTGCTGATCGGCTATGTCGGCCTGCTGTCGTTCGGCCACGCCATGTTTTTGGGCCTCGCGGGATACGTTTCCGCGCATATGGCCAAGGTCGGCACGATCGCCGTCGGCCCGCTCCATCTGAATTTCGGTCCCGTCGATCCGATCGTGGCGATCCTGTTCGGCGTCGCAAGCTCCGCGATCCTCGGCGTCGTCACCGGCGCTCTGGCGATCCGCCGTCAGGGCATCTATTTCGCGATGATCACGCTCGCCCTGTCGCAGATGGTCTACTTCTTCTGCCTCCAGGCGCCGTTCACGCATGGCGAAGACGGCATCCAGGGCGTGCCGCAGGGCAAGGCGCTCGGCTTCATCGACCTGTCGAACCAGATGACGATGTACTATTTCGTCCTCGCGGTATTTCTGGCCGGCTTCCTGATGATCCATCGCATCATCAACTCGCCCTTCGGCGACGTGCTGAAGTCGATTCGCGAAAACGAGCCGCGCGCCATTTCGCTCGGCTACAAGGCCGACCACTACAAGCTTGCCGCCTTCGTCATGTCGGCGGCGCTCGTGGGCCTTGCCGGCGCCACCAAGTCGCTGGTCGCGCAGAACGCCTCGCTCACCGACGTGCATTTCTCGATGTCCGGCGAAGTCGTGCTGATGACGCTGGTCGGCGGCCTCGGCACGATCTACGGGCCTGTCGTCGGCGCGATCATCATCGTGGCGATGCAGAACTATCTTGCGGGCTTCGGCCAATGGGTGACGGTGATCCAGGGCGTCATCTTCGTCGCCTGCGTGCTCGCCTTCCGCCGCGGCATCGTCGGCGAGATCGCCCACCGCTTCGGCAAGTCGCTCTAAGCAATCATCGATAGCTGAGAGACAAACAGAACCGCGCGTCAGGGACGCGCGGTTTTGTTTTTGTCATCGTCGCCCGGCAGGCGACCGGCTTCGGCGCGGGCCTGCTGCTCGAACTCACGCTCGTAGCGTTGCTCCTGCCGGCGCATGATCCACCAGCCTGCAAACAGGCCCGCCACCGCGCAGGCGAGCCCGATCATGCCGATCGGGCCGGCCACCCGGTGCACCGCGTCGCCGAACACATATCCGGCCACTCCAAAAACTGTCGCCCAGACGATGCCGCCGGCCGCGTTGTAGAATAGGAACTGTCGCCAGCCGTAGTGGTTCACGCCCGCCAGCAGCGCGGCGAAGATGCGCAGGATGGCGACAAAGCGACCGAAGAAGACGATCTTGGCGCCGTGCCGCGCGAACATATGCTGACCGAAGGCCAGTCTCTTTTCGTCCAGCCCCACCATCGCGCCATAGCGCTTGACCAAGGGCAGCCCGTAGCGCCGCCCGACCATGAAGCCGACATTGTCGCCGATGATGGCGCCGGCAGCCGCGACCGCGATGACGTGGACGATGTCGATCTGGCCGGTCATGCCGGCGAAGATGGCCGCCAGCACCAGCGCGGTCTCACCGGGCAAAGGAAGGCCCGCGCTCTCCAGCATGACGATGACGAAGACCGCGTAGAGCCCGTACTGGGCAACGATGGGCTGGATCCAGGCTTGCAGCATCGGGTCAGACCGCGCCTTGCGCGTTGATCGCGCGTTCGGCCTCGTCGAGCAGCCGCTCTTCGTGGCGCCGGTAGAAACGCCAGCCGAGCACAATGGCCGCGAGCGCCAGAACGAGCATGGCGATGCCGAACGGCCCGGCAATCTTGTGAAAACTGGAGCCCAGCGCATAGGTGCCGAGGCCGAAGATCGTCGCCCAGGCGATGCCACCCGCCGCATTGAAGACGAAGAAGCGGAGGGGCTCGAGCCTGTTGACGCCCGCAAGCAGTGCGGCGAAGGCGCGCAGAAACGCGACGAAGCGTCCGAAAAACACGATCGCGCCGCCGTAACGCCGGAACAGATATTGGCCAAGCTTGCGGCGGCGCGCGTCGATTCCGACCAGATCGCCAAATCTTTCGAGGATCGGCGGCCCGGCCTCGCGACCGATCCAGAAGCCAATGTTGTCGCCGAGGATCGCGCCTGCGGCGGCGGCGGCGATGACTCCGGCGATCGCCATATTATGCGTGGCGCCGGCATAGATCGCTGCGCTGATCAGCACCGTCTCGCCGGGCAGGGGCAAGCCCGCGCTTTCCAGCGCGACCACGGCCAGAACCAGCCCATAGCCATAGGTCGAGAGCAGCGCGGCAATCTGGGCGGAATCGAAAAAATGCAACCGGCGCGCTCCGAGGGGACGACGTCCGACTTATAGGGACGCCGCCGCCTCAGGCAAGTTTGCGCTATGCTCGCGCTTCAGAGCGGTCGCTTGTTTCCAGCGTCGGCTCGACAATGAAGGCGAGGCCGCGCAGCAGGGGTAAGTCCTCGCCCGCAACTGCCGCCTTCAACGCGTCGAACTCGCTGGCCTGCGCATTGCTGCGGAAACGCAGCACGGCCGAAGCCGCCAGCGCGCCTGGCCGAACGCCGCGCCGGTTGGCGGTTTCGCGCACCCTGCGGGCGAACGCGCCGCCAATCGAGGCGACAGCGGCTTCGGCGACCTGCTCGTGGGAACAAGAGTTCATGATGTCGTGAATCACCATCGGACTCTCCTCCTGGGTGTGGGCTCACGCGGTCCCGGCTGGGGCCTGCGACAATGGACTGTCGACGATCCCGACCGGCGCTGATGTGACGATCGTCACACTAGAGGTCGATCACGACCATAAAGTGACGACCCGGAGCCATAGCGCGGCGCTTTTGCGCCGAGCGCGCCACAGGCCTTAACTCCCGCAGCGTCAGTGGATTACCAGACGCCGGTATTCGGCATGGACGCCCAGGGCTCCGCCGGCGGCTTGGCGTCGCCTGCCTGCAGCAGTTCGATGGAAATGTTGTCGGGCGTACGGATGAAGGCCATCCGGCCGTCGCGCGGCGGGCGGTTGATGACGACGCCGGCCTTCATCAGCCGATCGCAGAGCGCGTAGATGTCATCGACCCGATAGGCGAGATGGCCGAAATTGCGCCCGCCCGTATATTCCTCGGGGTCCCAGTTGTAAGTCAGCTCGACCAGCGGCGCATTGCGTTCGGCCGCCAGCTGCAGATCCTGAGGGGCGGCCAGGAACACGAGCGTGAAACGACCGGCGTCGCTATTGACCCGCCGCACTTCTTTCAGCCGGAACTTGTTGCAGAAGAAGTCCAGCGACTGGTCGAGATCGCTGACCCGGATCATCGTGTGCAGATATTGCAAATTTCATCTCCCGAGACTGTCGGCTCGAAAGATCGGCCACATACCGGGGAATGGGAAGCGGAAATTTGGGCGGAACTTGCCGCCTCCAAGCCCATGGCCTACACGGGCGGCTCCCGACCAACCCAAGACCAGTCATGTCCGAGCTTCACGCCCGTAAAGAGAATGCTGCGCTTGCCTCGATCGCAGCCAGCGCCGCCATCACCGTCGGCAAGCTCGTGGCGGGCCTCATGTCCGGATCGCTGGCGCTCATGTCGGAAGCCGGCCACGCTGCAGTGGACACAGGCGCCACGGTTCTCACCTGGCTCGCCGTGCGCGCGGCCCACAAGCCCGCCGACGACCAGCACCATTACGGCCATGGCAAGTACGAGGCCCTGGCGGCCCTTGTCGAAACCGGTCTTCTGTTCGCGCTCACCGCCTTCGTGGTGATCGAAGCGACGCATCGGCTGATGTCGCCCTCCGTCAGCGTCGAGCCCAAGCTGATCGCCTTCATCGTTCTGGGCGCCTCCATCGTGATCGACGCCGTTCGCTGGCGGTCGCTGTCGAAGATCGCCAAGGAGACGCGCAGCGATGCGCTGGCGGCCGACGCGCTGCATTTTTCCAGCGATCTCGTCGCGTCCGTTCTCGTGCTGATCGGCCTGACCTTCACCCTGTTCGGCTACCCCCAGGCCGACGCCTTCGCGGCCTTCGGCGTGGCGATCTTCGTCGCCATAGCGGGCTACAGGCTCGGGCGGCGAACCGTCGATGCGCTGCTCGACACCGCTCCGGAAGGCGTCGCTGACCGGCTCCGCGAGGCAGTCGAGGCCGTTCCCGGCGTCGCGCGCGTGGATTTTCTCCGCCTCCGCCCGGCGGGCCCTGCCCTGCTTGGCGAGATCGGGATCGGGGTTGCGCGCACCCTGCCCCAGGAGCGTGTGGCGCGCATCACGGACGCCGTTCGCGCTGCCATCAAGGCGCAAGCGCCCGAGGCGGACCTGACGCTAACCACCGAGCCGCTGGCGCTCGACGACGAATCCGCGCTCGAGCGCGTTCTGCTGGTCGCCGCGCGTCAGAAGCGCGCGATCCACCATGTGACCGTGCAGGAGATCGACGGCCGGCGCTCGATCTCACTCGATCTGGAACTTGATGGGCTGATGTCGCATGGCGATGCGCATGAGGCCGCGACCCGGCTCGAATCCGGCGTGCGCGACGAACTCGGCGACGATGTGGAAGTCGAGACTCATATCGAACCGCTCGAGATGCGCGAGCTGGCGGGGCAGGACGTATCGCCTGACCTCTCCAACGCCGTTGCCGATGAATTGGCAAAGGCGGCGGCGAACGGCGGGCTGATCGTGGACGTCCACAACGTGCGCGTGCGGCGGACCGACGCGGGGCTGGTCGTGAACTATCACTGCCGCGTCGATCCGACATTGAGCGTGACGCATGTGCACGACGCAGTGGACGAGGTCGATCGCCGTCTGAAAAGCGCGCGCGAGGACGTCTGTCGCGTGGTCGGTCACGCCGAACCATTGCGCCCAGCGTAAATTAACCAATCGTTCGCAATCCGTTCGCGCAAAATCGCAGCGGCCTGCGATTTCTGATTCATCTTCGGTTAATCGCTCTAGACAAATCGCCCCCTCGGGATTCAGATGAAAATGATTCGGGGCGATGCGGCACATGGCCCCTGGTCAACGGACTAGGATTCGAGGGGGCCATTCATGGCGCGTGCAGACGCAGCCAGTGTGCTCGCGCGTGGGCGGACGCGCGGCCGGGGTGCGGCATCGGGGAGATTCTTCCTCGAGCCTGAAGCCCTATATCGCGTCGAACCTTGGTTTCGGCGCGCCGTCGTCATTATGGCGATCGTCTTTCTCGTCTCCCTGACGATAGCGGCGGCCTTCATATCGGCGCGCGTCCACGAGGAAGCGCTGAGCGACGCCAATTCCGATCTCGAAATCGTCGCCTCCGCGATCGAACACAATCTCCGCGGCGCGGCGATCTCGCTGCTCGGCAAGGACGGCGGCGTCACATTGACGGATGTCGCGCCCGGCAGGTCGCTGGCGCATGGCCGGCGGATTTTCGTGACCGATCCTTCGGGCGCGATCCTCGACTATTTCCCCAAGCAGGCCAATTCGCCGCAGACGCTCGCCGATGTGCTCGGCCATGGCGAGCCCGTATCGGTTCTGGCGGAGAAGGCAGGCGTGATGCAGATCGGCCTCGCCAACGGCGTGCGCGCCTTTGCGACCGTACGCAACCTGCACGCGCCGCTCGGGCAGCTCGCCGTCGTCCACACGTTCGAAGACGCGGTCGCCGAAGCGCGCGCCAACGTCATTCGGACCGATATATTGCTGGGCTCGACCGGACTTCTGCTCGCGCTGGTCGTTGGCGCCTATTACTGGCAGGCGGGCCGCACGCGCGACGCGGATGAAGCGAGCGAGCGGCTGCGCCGCCGCATGGACGCCGCGCTGAGCCGCGGCCGATGCGGCCTGTGGGACTGGGACATTGCGCGCGGGCGCATCTACTGGTCTCAGTCCATGTACGAAATT
>Ga0209023_10000823_pt1 | contig 44236 bp, 39 predicted proteins | sample LakOneMetagenome_FD_187468 | JGI IMG/M metagenome (GOLD analysis project Ga0209023, IMG submission 187468) | Freshwater and sediment microbial communities from Lake Erie, Canada (SPAdes) (version 2) | ecosystem: Environmental > Aquatic > Freshwater > Lentic | place: Lake Erie, Canada...
CGAGGCCTATACGCCGGAGATGAGCGTGCGGGTCTATGACCAGCTGTTCAGCGACGCGGCCCTGGCCCTGAAGGCCCGCCGCTCGGTGGTGCTGGACGCCGTCTTCATGAAGCCCGAGGAGCGCGCGCGGGCCGAGGCTCTGGCCGCCTCCGCCGATGTCGCCTTCCAGGGCGTCTGGCTGGAAGCGCCGCCCGAAGTGCTGCGCGCGCGGGTCGCCGCCCGGGTTAATGACGCGTCCGACGCCGATGTGGCGGTTCTGGAGACCCAGCTGACACGCCAGACCGGCGACATCGCCTGGCGCCGGGTCGACACGGTCAGCGCGTTCGAGGACGAGGCGCGGGCGCTGGCCGAGACGATGGGCTAGTCCAACCTCCGTCGATCAGGCGGCGTCGTGCAGCGCGTCCGTTGCGGGCGCGTCGGCGCGTATCGCCCGGGCGATGGCGGTGATCAGGGCTTCGGGTTTGACCGGTTTGCCCAGGTGATCGTTGAAGCCCATTTTCAGGAAGCGCTCGCGGTCACCCGCCATGGTCGAAGCGGTCAAGGCGATGACCGGCAGGTGCGGATCGCCCGCGGCGCCGGCGCGGATGGCCGCCAGCGCTGTTATGCCATCCATAACCGGCATGTTGATGTCCATCAGCACGCAGTCGAAACCGCCGCCGGTCATCGCGTCCAGAGCCGCCTGGCCGTTTTCGACCACGGTCAGGGACAGGCCGGTGGCCTCCAGCATGGTCTGGACGACCAGCTGATTGATCGCATTGTCCTCGGCCATCAGCACCCGGACCGAGGCCATCGTGGTGATGTTGTCGCGCGCGGCTTCGATCGCCAGCTGCGGCTCCGCGCCCGGCGCGCGGATGCTGAAGACGAAGCAGGCGCCGGTGTCGCAGGGCGCCAGGGTCAGGTCACCGCCCATCTGGCGGGCCAGGGCGCGCGAGATGGTCAGGCCCAGGCCCGCGCCGCCATGACGCCGCGATATGGTGTCGTCGGCCTGGGTGAAGCTTTCGAAAACCCGGCCCACGGCCTCGGGCGGCACGCCCGGCCCCGTGTCGCGCACGGCGAAGAAGATCTCGTGCAGGCCGTTGGCCGTCGCCCGGGGCGAATAGATGTGCAGGTCGACGCCTCCCTCGACCGTGAATTTCAGGGCGTTTGAGATCAGGTTCATCAGCACCTGGCGCACGCGCAGGGCGTCACCCTCGATCCAGGCTGGAACCTCGGCGTCGAAACGGATCGTCAGGTCGAGGTTCTTGACCACGGCGACGTCGCGCCAGGCGTTGACGATGTCGGTGACGGCTTCCTCCAGATTGAACGGTTCTGGAACAAGTTCGACCTTGCCCGCCTCGATGCGCGACAGGTCCAGCACGTCGTTGAGCAGCTGCATCAGATTGTCGCCCGACTTGATCATCAGGCGGATCTGCTCGCGCTGGGTGGCGTTGAGGTCGGAGCGGGCCAGGGCGTGGGCCATGCCCAGCAGGCCGTTCATCGGTGTTCGCAGTTCGTGGCTGGTGACGGCGATGAAGGTGGACTTGGCGCGGGTGGCCTCCAGCGCGCGCTCGCGCTCCTCCCGCAGGCCGTGGGTCAACTGGTCCATGCGCCGCGCGGCCGCGCGGTTCGAGATCATGGTGCTGATGGTGTTGCCCACCAGCAGCAGCAGGCCCCAGCGCGTGGTGTCGGCGGCCAGACCCTGGGCGTCGAAAAAGAAGAACGGAAAGATCCACAGGCTTGCCAGGGGGACGACCGCGCTGACCACGACCAGCGGCCAGGGCTGGTGCCGATAGTTCTGGGTGAAGACGATCTGTCCCACCCAGACGCTGACCGCCGCCAGTTTCAGGATATCGCCGGGCGACAGCCACAGCATCGCCGCCAGCCATCCCCAGATCAGGTTGATGGGCAAAGCGCACAGGACAAAGCCCATGCGCCGAGCGGGCGTTCCGGCGACTCCCGGCTTGAAGCCGCGCGTGACCAGACGGGCAAGGCCCTCGGCGACAACCAGAGCCGCCAGCCATGACATCATCATCGCGGGATTCAGAGCCCGGCCCAGCAGGAAGGCGACGACCACGGCCGAGATCAGGCGCGAGGCCACCAGGCGATGGGTGTCCATCGCCACCTCGTCCAGCCGTTCGTCGGCCCAAGGGGATTGCAGCCAGCGCAAGGAATCATCCTGACCAGGCCGGGGAAGCGGCCCAAGGCTTGAAGATAGCCTGTTAAGCCAAACCAGACCTTGAGTCGGACTGCGACGGATCAGCGCGGGGGCGAGTGGCGGGGCGTTGCAACCGCGCGCTGCCGGGAGGGCGTCAAGACGTTCGCCCTTCGCGCGCGGCGCGTTGCGCCGACCGGCCCCGCCCGGTAGCTTCCATTCTCATAACAAGAAGCCTTCGGGAGAGCGGGTTCGATGCAGGGGTTGATGCAGCACGGGACGTTGACGGTCGACAAGATCATCGACCACGCCGCCCAGTGGCACGGTAAACGCGAAGTCGTCACGCGGTCGGTCGAGGGCCCGATCGTGCGTACGACCTATGGCGCGATCCGCGATCGGGCCCGGCGCGTGTCCAACGCCCTGCTATCCTTGGGGATCAAGCCGGGCGACCGGGTCGCCACCCTGGCCTGGAACACCGGTCGCCACATGGAGACCTGGTATGGGATCATGGGCATCGGCGCCGTCTGCCACACCCTGAACCCTCGCCTGTTCCCCGAGCAGATCGCCTGGATCGCCGACCATGCCGGCGATCGGGTGCTGTTCACCGACCTGACCTTCCTGCCGATCGTGGCGGCGATCCTGCCCAAGGTTCCCAGCATCGAGCATGTGGTCGTCTTCACCGACGGCGCGCACATGCCGGCCTTCGAACCCGCCGGCGAGGCCCCGCACTTCAAGGGCGTCCACTGCTTCGAGACCCTGGTGGACAGCCATGGCTCCGACTGCGCCTGGGGCGGCTTCGATGAAGGCACGGCGGCGGGGCTCTGCTACACCTCGGGTACGACGGGCGACCCCAAGGGGGTGATGTATTCGCACCGCTCCAACTTCCTGCACACCCTGATCACCCTGCAGCCTGACGTGATGGGCCTGTCGCAGCGCGACGTGATCCTGCCGGTGGTGCCGATGTTCCACGCCAACGCCTGGGGCGTGGCGTTCTCGGCGCCGGCGACCGGGGCCAAGATGGTGCTGCCCGGCGCGAAGATGGACGGCGCCTCGATCTACGAACTGCTGGACAGCGAGGGCGTCACCTTCTCGGCGGCCGTGCCGACGGTCTGGCAGATGCTGCTGCAGCATCTGCGCGACAACGACCTAAAACTGCCCGTCCTGAAGAAGGTGGTGATCGGCGGAGCCGCCTGTCCCGAGCACATCATTCGCGCCTTCCAGGAAGACTATGACGTCGAGGTCGTTCATGCCTGGGGCATGACCGAGACCTCGCCGGTCGGGACCCTGTCGGTGATGACCGACGACCTGGCCAGGCTGCCCTACGACGAGCAGATGCCCTATCGCCTCAAGCAGGGCCGGCCGCCGCTGGGTGTCGAGCTGAAGCTGACGGACGACGCCGGCCAGCGTCTGCCGCACGACGGCAAGAGCTTTGGCAATCTGAAGATCAAGGGACCGACCATCGCCGGCGAGTATTTCCGCGGCGCGGGCGGCAAGATCCTCGACGACGAGGGCTTCTTCGACACCGGCGACGTGGCCACGATCGACGATCACGGCTTCATGCAGATCACCGACCGGGCCAAGGACGTGGTCAAGTCCGGCGGCGAGTGGATCAGCACCATCGAGATCGAGAACATCGCCATGGGCCATCCCAAGGCGGCGCTGGCGGCGGTGATCGGCGTGCCCCATCCCAAGTGGGACGAACGGCCGATCCTGCTGGTCAAGCTGAAGGAGGGCGAGACCGCCACCAAGGATGAGTTCCTGGAGTTCCTGCAGGGCAAGATCGCAAAGTGGTGGATGCCTGACGACGTGCTGTTCGTCGACGACATCCCGCTGGGCGCCACCGGCAAGATCGACAAGAAGCTGATCCGCCAGCGCCTGAAGGACTATGTGCTGCCGACCGCTGTCGCCGCCGCGCCGACCCTGGCCGCCGCCGACGGCGGGCAGGCCGCCCGTATCTATGCGCCAGATCCCGTGGAGACGCCGCCCGATGTGGAGGCGATCGCCGCGGGGGAGCTTGAGGCCGGGGAGGTTCATGTCGAAACCGCCCCGGCCGAGATCGAGCCGACCTTCGTCGTCGCGCCAGACGTCCAGGACCTGCCGCCCGCGGAAGACCTGCCGCCGGCCGAGGATCTGGACGACCAGCCCCTGAGGCTGCGCGAGCCCGACGCCGCCGCGCCGCCCGTCGCCATGCCGGTGGCCTCGGTCGCCGGGGATCTGCCCTTCGCCATGCCGCTGACGCCGCGCGATCAGCGCAAGGCCAGGGCGGCCGCCGCCAGGGTCGGCCAGACCCCCGGATGGGCGCCGCTCTATCTGGACCTGGCCCTGGTCATCGCCCTGGTCCCCGGCCTGCTGGTGGCCGTGGGCGCGCTGGGGGTGAAGTTTGGCCTGCTGGACCTGCCGCTGGGCTACACCCTGATGGCCCAGGACTGGGCGCCGAAGGTGGCCTATCTCAGCGTCGCCACCGGCGTGCTGGGCCTGATCATCGCCCTGATGGTCGGGTTCGGAAAGCTGTGGAAGCGGGTCCTGCTGATCCTGCTGATCACCGCCGCCACCATCGCCGCCATGCTGGGCGTCAACGCCGTGGGCGGCCGGGCGCCGCCCGTGCACGACGTGGCCACCGACTGGAAGACGCCCCTGGGCTTTTCCGACGCGGCCCTGGCCGCGCGCGGGGGCTCGGCCCAGGCGGTCGAGGACGATCCCAGCCTGCCGGTGGGCTCGATGGTCTTCGCCGGCCGCCGCGTCGCCGACGTCAATGCCGAGACCTGCCCGGCGGCGCGCCCGCTGGTCATGGAGCGAAGCCCCGCCGACGCCTATGAGGCGGCCAAGGCGGCGGTGCTGGCCTCGGGCCTGAGCCTGATCACCGACGATCCGATGGACGGGCGGCTGGAGGCCACGGGCAGCAGCTACTGGTACGGACTGGTCGATGATCTGGTGGTGCGGGTCCGGCCCGACGCCGCCGGCGCGCGGGTCGACCTGCGCTCGATCAGCCGCGAGGGCGGCGCCGACCTGGGGCGCAACTGTCGGCGGATCGAAGGCCTGCTGACCGCCATCAGGGGCTAGAGCATTTTCGAGCGAAGTGGATTCCGGTCTGACGCAGTCAGGACGGACCTCTAGGCGACCAGGCTGTAGTTGGCGTCCAGGTCCGGCGCGCCGTCGCAGACCACGCGGCCTTCGCGGACCAACTGCTGCATATGGGCCAGCACCGACATGGCGGCGGCCGGGTGGAGGCGCGGGTCCACCGCCGCATAGAGCACCGGCACCATCGCCTTGATCTGCCCGTGACCGGCGGCCAGGGCGTCGAGGATCTGGGCCTCGCGCGCCCGGCGATGGGCGATATAGGCGTCGATGAAGGGCGTGACCGCGCGGATCGGGGCGCCGTGCGTGGGCCACAGGGTGTCGAAGCCTCGGGTCTTCACCTTGTCCAGGCTGGCGAAATAGTCGCCCATATCGCCGTCGGGCGGGGTGATGACCGTGGTCGACCAGCCCATGATGTGGTCGCCGCAGAAGAGGGCGTTCTCTTCCTTCAGGCCAAAACAGACGTGGTTGGACGTGTGGCCGGGCGTGGTGATGGCCTCCAGCGTCCAGCCGGGGCCGGACAGGACCTGGCCGTCGACCAGCTCGACATCGGGCCTGAAGCGGCCGTCGGCGCCTTCCTCCAGCCCGGCCCCCTCTGGTCCCCTTGAGGCCTCGCCATGGTCGGACGGCGCGGCGCGGCCATAGATCGTGGCGCCGGTCAGGTCGGCCAGGGGGCGGGCGAGGGGAGAGTGGTCCAGGTGGTGGTGGGTGACCAGGATATGGGTCACGCGCTCGCCCTTGAGCGCCGCCAGCAGGGCGTCGAGATGTTCGGGGATCTCGGGGCCGGGATCGATCACCGCCACCTCGCCCGAGCCGACGATATAGACCCCGGTGCCGGTAAAGGTGAACGGCCCCGGATTACGGGCGATCACCCGCCGTATCAGCGGCGAAACCTGATCGCAGCGGCCGTACTCGAACTCGATCTCACGAATATAGGGGATCATCGCTGTCTCCGGCGCCGGTCTTGCGGTTGAGCCCTCAAGTAACCCTTGGAGGACGAGCCATGGTGGCGGACGCGGCGATTTTTGTCTCAAAACGGCTTCAGCGCGCGGCCTTCGCCGTGCTGTGTCTCGTGATGGCCCAGTTCGTCCTGGCCAGCTGCGAGGCTGAACAGTCTCCCATGGCCGCGCGGGTTCAGCTCTAGACACTCTTCTATATGGCGCAGCTTGCGCGCGCCTGTGCGTCGCGTCAGCCGGGCAGGACGCCCGACAGATCGTAACCCGCCGCCGCGCCCTGGCGAACCAGGGTCTCGCGGTCGCTCGCGCCGGAAAGCGCCTGACCGATCGACCAAGTGACGATCGAACGCGTCCCGGAGCGACAGAAGGCCAGCACAGGGCCGCCGGCGGCGTCCACGGCGCGCTGGACGGCCTCGACCTGGTCGGGACCCGGCCCGCCCCGAACCGGGATATGGACATAGTCCATGCCCGCCGCGCGCGCCGCCGCCTCGATCACGGCGCTGGAGGGCTGGCTGGGGTCTTCGCCGTCGGGCCGGTTATTGATGACCAGAACGAATCCCTCATCCGCCGCCCGGGCGATATCGGCTTCCGTGACCTGCGGGCTGACGGAAAGGGATTCTGTGACGCGTCGGAAGTCGCTCATGGGTGCTCGCTCAACTGGCTGACCAGCCCGCCGCGGAAACGCGCGGCCGGCGCGGCATCATCACGAGAGCCGGGCGCCGTGGCAACGGGCATTGGGGCCCGAACGTGCCCTCGAAACGATCATTAGCCGAAATCGATATCCGGTAATTGACGAATAGAGGGGTGGAAAACACCGATATTTCGGCAGATATCTGGAATGTGTTTCTGTATTGTCAAGATTGGCGAGGTGGATTTTACCGCCCTCTACAACCTTGGGATAGCAATGTTCATTGAGCGCCGGCCGGTTGAATTTATCCATAAAACCAAGCTTTTAGGGGAGGCTTGGCCTGCGGCTCAGCTTGGTGCGTCGAAAGGTCCGACCGTCTTTGGCAAAAATGCGGCCTCCGTGTTGCGTTTATGCGACAGCGTTGAGCGATGTGGGTTACCGGCTTGTAATGACAATTGACCCAAAACTGTCATGGCTCCTAACGTCCCCGCCAACCGGGGAAATGTTTTCCGGGACACCAGTAATCTCGTGGTGCACTTGGCGCGGATTTCCGCGCACGCCGGACGAAACGTTTCTTCAGGGGCCAGTCCGGCCGTAGCGCTGCACCATGCTAGAGGGGATATGATGAACATGAACTCCACGAAGGGTAGCGTTCGCGCACGTCTGTTGACGTCGACGCTGCTGGCAGGTCTCGCGTCGATCGCGACGCCGCTGGCCATCACGGCTGTCGCCACCGCCATTCCGACCATCGCCAGCGCCCAACAGACCGGCGCCCTGCGCGTCGCCGTCACCGGCGCCAATGGCGCGCCCCTGTCGGGCGCCACCGTGGTCGTGCGTTCGCCCGACAGCCTGGTGTCCAAGTCCGCCGTGACCGGCACTGACGGTCGCGCCCGCCTGGCCGGCCTGGACCCGTCGACCAACTATTCGGTCACCGTTACGGCCTCCGGCTTCAACGAATACACCGCCAGCAACGTCGCCGTTGTCAGCGGCAAGGACCTCAGCGTCGGTTACGCCCTGGCCGCCGTCGCTGATGCGAACGCCGTCGAAGAAGTCATCGTGACCGGCGTCTCGCTGGCCGCCGTGGACGTCACCTCGGCGACCGTCGGCACCACCCTGACCCTGGACGTCGTGGAATCGCTCCCGACCGGCCGTAACTATCAGAGCTACCTGCAACTGGTTCCGGGCGTGAAGCCCTCGACCGGCGGCAACCCCTCGTCGCGTTCGGGCATCAACTACTCCGACGTCGGCGGCACCACCGGCGCCTCGACCGACAACGTCTACTATCTGGACGGCGTTGACGTCACCGACCCGAACGCCGGCACCTTCGGCGCCAACTTCAACTCGGAAATCATCCAGGAACAACAAGTGATCGTCGGCGGCGTGCCGGTCGAATACGCTGGTGGTTCGGGCCTGGTTTCGCGCGTTGTCACCAAGTCGGGCTCCAACGAGTGGCACGGTTCGGTCAACTACTACCTGCAGAACGACAGCCTGGTCTCCAAGGACAAGCACGCCACGTCGGGCGGCTTCAAGACCTATGACACCGCCTTCACCCTGGGCGGCCCGGTCATCAAGGACCGCCTCTGGGTCTTCGGTTCGTACCAGAAGAAAAACCGCGAAGATGAAGTCCTCGACCCGACGACCGGCGCTGTCCGCCGCACGGTCGAGCGCGACGACAAGTACGCGTTCTTCAAGGCCACCTGGCAGGCCACCGACAACGACCGTCTGACCGCCACGTTCTTCAACGACCCGGTCGAACTCACCGGTTCGTCGCTGTCGACCGTGCTGAACAACCGCGACCGCACGACCAAGCAGGGCGGCGACAACTACAAGATCGAGTACGCCCGCACCTGGGGCGACCTGCAGACCAACGCCTACTACTACAACCACAAGGGCGAGTTCACCCAGAACGCCGCTGTCCAGACCGTTCGCGACAACGTCACCTTCCAGAGCAACGCCGGCGCCACGCTCGCGCAGCGCCAGCTGGGTGGTTTTGGTTCGAACCTGGAACAGCATCGTGACCGTGAAGAGTACGGCCTGACCGCCGAGTACTATCTGGACACGTCGTTCGGCAGCCACACCTTCAAGGCCGGCTACACCAACTCGACCAACACCTATGAAGAAAACGGCACCGTTCCGGGCGGCGCGACCTACGCCTCGCTGGCCTCGGTCTATGCCGGCAAGTCCTATGCCGACTACACCGGCCTGTCGCAGGGCGGCGTTGCTCCTCCGGCCGTGACGGCCCGTTCGATCGTTCAGGCTGATAACCCCCGCGTTATCGCCGCGATCAACGCCAACGCCACGGCTCGCGCCGCCGTTGATACCAATGCCGACGGCACCGTGTCGGTTGCGGAACTGAACGCCTACAAGTTCACCAGCACCGCGGGTAACCCCTACGGCAACGTCAACGTTTATCGCGCCCTGCGCACGATCAGCGCGCCTTACTCGGTGAAGAGCGAAGGCCAGACCCTGTACGCCCAGGACACCTGGACCTGGAACCAACTGACCATCGGCGCCGGCGTTCGCGCCGAGAAGTGGGAACACTTCGCGTCCGACGGTTCGAAGTCGGCGACCTTCGACTGGGAAATCGCTCCCCGCGTGAACGTCGTTTACGACCTGTTCGGCAATGGCCGCAGCAAGCTGTTCGCCTTCGCCGGCCGTTATTACGATCCCGTTCGTAACAACATGTCGGACTTCGCCGGCGCCCTGACCGGCCCCGTCGACGAAGAGCAGGTGTTCATCGGCGGCCAGTGGGTCACGTTCCGCACCCGCGGTGGCGCGACCACGCCTGACGCCCTGTTCGCGCCGAGCACCAAGACCCCGTACACGAACGAGTTCATGATCGGTGGCTCGACCACCTTCGGTTCGAGCATCGGCGTGTCGGCCACGATCACGCACCGCGAGACCCGTGACATCCTCGAAGACTTCGACCTGGCGTTGTACTCGGATCCGACCCTGACGGTGGCCACCGCTCCCGAGGGCTACGCCGCCCCGGGTTCGGCGTTCTACCTGCCGTATTCGTACTTCGGCTACAGCAGCAAGCCGAACGCGAACTACGTCCTGGGCACCCTGCCGGGTGGCGAGCGTAACTACACGGGCTTCGAATTCACCGTCACCAAGTTCAAGACCACGAACTGGCAAGGTCAGGCCTCGTATACCCACAACAAGGCCGAGGGTAACTCGAACTCGGACAGCAACGCCGACTTCCAGGGCGACTGGGTTGCGCTCGATCCGCGCGCCCCGAACGTCTACGGAAAGCAGCCGGGCAACATCAAGCACCAGTTCAAGGCTTATGGCTCGTATGACTTCGACTTCGGTCTGCAAGCCAGCGGCGTGTTCAACTGGAACAGCGGCACGCTCTATACGCCGTCGCAGCTGATCAGCGGCCGTTACTTCGCGCCGATGGACAACGCCTATAACTTCGGCGGCGTCACCGACACGTACCTGCAGGCCGGCAAGGTCGGTAGCGAAACGGCTCCGTCGTACTACACCTTCGACATGCGTCTGAAGTATGTGCGCGACCTGCCGATCGGTAAGGCCGAGTTCTTCCTCGACGTCTTCAACGTGCTGAACAAGCAATCGGCAACCGACGAGATGAAGCTGGAAGCCGGCGACGGCATCTACAAGTTTGGCCAAGCCAACAACTGGGTCCAACCGCGTCGTGCTTACCTCGGCGTCCGTTACGCCTTCTAATCGAAGCTCTACTCTTCGATGACTTTGGGAATGCCGGCGCGAAAGCGCCGGCATTTTCTTTTTGTCGGTTCCTCGACCAGAATTGGCGACAGGCTTCGAAAAGGGGCCTGGCCGTTTCTCTTGGGGCCACTCTCATGGGCGGGTTCATCCGCTAAGACCGACGGCCATGCGCCTGGCCACGGGGGCTGGACGACCTGACGGCGCCGCATGTTGATCCTGGGGTCTAGCGCCGTCCTGGCGGCGTCGGGACGCCCCGGATCGCCGCCGACGATCTGGATACCAATCTCCGCCGTCGGGCCGACCACGGCGCGCGCCTGTGGACGCAGAGGGCCAGGTATGGGGCCTTCATGGGCCGCTCGGGCTAGCGCCGTGTCGTGCTGAAGGCGCTCCCGAACGGCAAGTCGCCGATGCCTGGCGGAGCGCCGGCAGCAGGATCCGGCGACGCTGAAACGGGATTTTGCCCCGGAGGGGCAGCGGCGCCTTCACAGCAGGTCCTGCGGCGTCCTTCGCCGATCAAGACAGCCCACGAAAAAGGGCCGTCCAGCGATGCCGGGCGGCCCTCGTTCCGTCTCTGGTCGACGATCGCCTACCGGACCGGCGTGTCGGCCAGCACCGAGGCGCCGCCCGGCGCGGCGCGCAGCCGGGCCGTGGCCAGTTCGTCGAGAATGGCCTGCGAGCGCGGATCGCCCAGGATCCAGGCCGAGGCCGCCAGGGTGCGCATCGAGGTCGAACTGATGCCCAGGGCGTGCTCCAGGGCCTCGAACGGCGACTTGCCGCCGTCCATGCGCTTGAGGCGCACGTCGCCGGTCAGATTGGCCAGGCTCTTGGCCTTGTCGACCGCCTGATAGAAGCCGCCCAGCTCGTCGACCAGGCCCAGTTGCTTGGCCTGCTCGCCGGTCCAGACCCGGCCCTTGGCGATCTCGCGCACGCGCTCGGGCGGCAGCTTGCGGCCCTCGGCGACGCGGGTGATGAAGCCGGCATAGATGCGGTCCATCCAGCCGGCGAACTTGGCGCGCTGTTCGTTGGTGAAGCCGTCGCCCGAACCGAAGGCGCCGGCATAGTCGCCGCCCACATGCACCTCGCGGGTGTCGACGCCGAAGCGTGACAGGGCCTCGCCAATCGCGAACTTGCCGCCATAGACGCCGATCGAGCCGGTCAGGGTGGTGGGCTCGGCGATGATCGACGAGGCCGCGCTGCTGATCCAGTAGCCGCCCGAGGCGGCGTAGGTGCCCATGCTGACCACCACCGGCTTGCCCGCGGCCTTGGCGGCCTTCACGGCGGCCAGGATCTGTTCCGACGCGGTGTCGGAGCCGCCGGGGGAGGAGACGCGGAAGACGATGGCCTTGACGTCCTTGTCGGCCGCGGCGTCGTACAGCGCCTTGGCCACGTCGTCGGAATAGACGGTGGAGTCGCCGCCGAAGGGCGAGGCCGAGCCGCTTGTTCCGGTGACGATCGGCCCCTCGGCGCCGATCACGGCGATGGCCGGTCCGGTCTTGGACGCCGGCCGCTTGGAGCGCGTGGCGTAGTCGTCGAAATCGATCAGCTTGGCGCCCTTGCCCGCGCGCGACAGGGCCAGGGTCTGGATATCGTTGACCTGGCCGACCCGGTCGATCAGGCCCTTGGCCTGGGCTTCCTGGGCGCTGTAGGGGCCGGCCTCGAGGTCGCGGATCAGGACGGCGGGGTCCTTCATGCGGTCGGCGGCGGCCGTGGTCAGGGCGGTGCGGTAGACCGAGCCCATCCACGACAGCGACGACTCGCGGTGCGCTGGCGTGTAGTCGCTATAGAGGTAGGGATTGACCGCGTTCTTGTACTCGTAGCGCTGCTCATAGTCGGCCTTGACGCCGTACTTGTCGAAGAAGCGCTTGAAGAACATCGCCTCGCTGGCCACGCCGACGGCCTGGAAGCTGCTGTCGGGCTGCATCCAGTACTCGCTGGACGCCGCGCCCAGCATGTAGGTCGAGGTCACCATGCCCGAGGGATAGAGCCCCTGGCTGTGGGCGTAGATCGGCTTCTTGCCGACCGAGCGGAAGTGCTTGAAGGCCAGGCGCAGTTCGTCAGCGGTGGCCGGCGCGATGCCGCCCTCGGGCAGGCGAACCAGCAGGGCCTTGACCTTGTCGTCGCCCTCGGCGCGCCGCAGGGTTTCGATCACCGACATGACGGAGCCGCCGCCGCCCCCGAACGCCGCGAACGGGTTCTGGCTTGTCTGGTCGGTCAGGCCGCTGCGCAGGTCCAGATGCAGCACGGAATGGGCGGGAACCGGCGCCGGGCGCGCGGCGCCGGCGGCCATCACGATCAGCAGGAAGGGGACGCCGACCACGAACAACACTAGGCCGACGAACACGCCAGCCACGGTCAGGAAGAACTGCTTCATCGAAGATCCCGTCACCAATTCAGGCGCAAGCTAACGGCTGTCGCGTCGCCGTACAAATGAACAGCGTGCAACCCGACCGCGCTGAACGCGATTCTGTTGGAAACAAAGGGATTTATAAACGGGAGAAGATGGTCGGAGTGGCAGGATTTGAACCTGCGACCCCTGCGTCCCGAACGCAGTGCTCTACCAGACTGAGCCACACTCCGACTTGGAGGGCGGCTTATAGAGGCGGGATCGCCCCCTCGCAAGGGTCAATTGTGGCGCTCGAAAAAGAAGTTGAAAGCGCCGTTGCATCCATCCGACTCCTGCGCTATCTCCACCGCCTCGCCGAGCCCTACAGGGTTTCGCCGTTCCTGCTGGGGAATGGTGTAATGGTAACACAGCGGTTTTTGGTACCGTCGTTCTAGGTTCGAGTCCTAGTTCCCCAGCCACTTCCCCATCACGTCAAACGCATCGCGGCCTCCGCCGCCTTGCGCCGTCGCGAGCGTCGCGGGCGCCGGCGTCGGCCTGCCCGCAAAGCGCGCATGTATCGATTCTCAATGTCGAAAGTTGAGTCACTGGTCTAGCCCAGAGCTTGGCTCGAACTCTGTTACATTTGAGCCAAGCGTGGCCTTCATGGGGGTGGTCGTGATCGCGATTTACCGACCATCGATCTTTATTTCGCGGACCGGAACAGAAAAGGCCGTCTGAATAAGCGATCTCGACCGCCGTTTGATCCAATCACTACTTGTATTCCAACGTAGGGGGTGTATTTCCAAATCAAAGCCTGATTGGAGACGTCATCGTGGAAGACAAAGCCTCGCTCATCGAGTTGACTGCGGAAATCGTGGCCAACTATGTCGCGAATAACATCACGCCGGTATCCGATCTTCCGGCTCTGATTCGCGCCACGCATGACGCCCTTGCTGGTATTGGTTCGCCGGAAGCTCCGGTTGTTGAGGCCGTTACGAAGGCTACTTCGGCGCAGATTCGCAAGAGCATCACGCCGGACGCCCTGATCAGCTTCGAGGACGGCAAGCCCTACAAGACGCTGAAGCGCCACCTGACCACGCACGGCATGACCGTCGCCGAATACAAGGCCAAGTGGGGCCTGCCCAACGACTACCCCACCACCGCGCCGGCCTACAGCGAAGCCCGCTCGGCCATGGCCAAGGCCCTGGGCCTGGGTCAGGGCGGCCGCAAGGCCAAGAGCCCCGCCAAGGCGCCCCGCGCCCGCAAGGCCTAGGTCTTTCGACATGTACTGAAGAGGGGCTGGCCGAGAGGCCGGCCCTTTTTTGTTGCGCGTTGTCTGGCTACCTGGCCGCCGAAGACGGCCCAAAGCGCTCGCGGGAGCGCGTCTAGGCCGTGGCCCGGTCTTCTTCCGGCGCGGGCTGCGCGAAGATCCGCGTCATGGTCTCGACAAGTTTCGCCACTTCGATCGGCTTGGGGATCACGCCGTCCATGCCCGCATCGGCATAGAGTGTTCGCTCATGGGTCAGCACGCTGGCCGTCACGGCGATGATTGGCGTGCGGGGGCGACCCGTTTGGCGCTCGCGCTCTCGGATCGCCCGGCTGGCCTCGATGCCGTCCATGCCCGGCATGTGGATGTCCATCAGGATGGCGTCCCAGTGATCAAGCTCCCACATGGCCACCGCTTCGCGACCATCGACGGCGGACTGTCCATTGACGCCCAGATGGCCCAGCAGGGTCAGCAGGACGGTGCGGTTGGTGTCGTTGTCGTCGACGACCAGGATCCGGGGCGGAGTCTCGTCGTCGTAGGCGGCCGCCGGAAGGCTGGCTGGCGCGCTGGCGACCGCCTCGACCTCGGGCATGGCGGTGGAGAACCTGAAGCGCGTGCCGCCGCCGGGGAGGGAGGCAAAGTCGATTGCGCCGCCCATCAGCCCCACCAGCTCCTTGCAGATCGCCAGACCCAGGCCAGCGCCGCCGGCGCGACGGGTGCTGGAGCTGTCCAGCTGGGCGAATTTGCCAAAGACCAGGTCGCGATGGCTTTCGGGGATTCCGACACCGCTGTCTTCGATGCAAAAGGTCACGGTGTCGGCGTCGCCGGCGACCGCCACCCGCACTTCGCCGCTGTCGGTGAACTTGATGGCGTTGGAGATCAGGTTGCTCAGCACCTGACGCAGGCGCTCGGCGTCGCCCAGGCGCCAGCCTCGGGCCGTCGGCGTGATGTCCAGTGAGAAGTCCAGGCCCTTTTCCCGCGCCAGGCCGCCATAGAGTTGCCGCAGGGCCTCCAGCACGCCGTCCAGCGCGAACGGCGCGGGGATGATCTCCATCCGGCCCGCTTCGATGCGCGAAATGTCGAGAATGGCGTTGATCACGCCCAGCAAGGACTGACCCGAGTTGGTGATGGTGCCCAGGCGGCGGCGCTGTTCCGGGTCGAGCGCGCCGGCTTCCATGATCTGGGCCATGCCCAGGACGCCGTTCAGCGGCGTGCGGATCTCGTGGCTCATGGTGGCCAGGAAGTCGGTCTTGGCGCGGTTGGCGGTCTGTGCGGCGATCGCCAGGGCCTCGGCCTTGGCCTGCAAGCGCCGGTTCTCGTTCAGCTCCCGCTGAAGGTCGGCGTTGAGGGCGTCGCTGGCGAGTCGGGCGCGAACTTCCCGACTGACCGCGCCGCGCATCAGGCTGGACATGCCGATCGCGGCGAAGGTGCCGGCCAGGCCCACGAACACATATTGATTGACCAGGTCGCCAGGGGCTTCGCGCGCCATCCAGATCAGGCCGGCCACCGACAGGCTGACGCTGAGAAAGGCCACGCGGCGGGTGGGGGACGAGGTGCCGAACACCAGGGCCATCAGCACGAAATAGACGAGCTTTTGCGGCTCGAAATGGATGCTCAGATAGATCGTGACATTGGCCAGGAAGATGAGGTTCATGCCCAGCACCAGCGCTTCCAGGCGCCGGGGGCTGACCCCGGGCTTGGCCAGGATGCGCCACGCGGTCGGTCCGTAGATCGCCCCGACCACCGACAGCCCGCCGATGATGATCAGATTGACGCCGGTCTCAAAGAACGGGTGCGACAGGCTGATGAGGCAATAGTAGATACCCGAGGCGATCAGATAGCCGCGCGCGATCGGCACGTAGGCCTGTATCAGGGCTGTGCCGCCAGATCTCGATTCTGGATGGATCGGCGAAGCCAAGCCGTACCCCTGATTCTATCTGTTCCTATCCGTCCTGAGGTTTAGCGGAACAATAGTTAAATCCGCTTGCAGGCCTGACAGCGAACTACTCAGATCGAGGGTCTAGACACCGCTCAGCGCCAATCCCGGCGCATCTGGATTTCGGGCTCCGCCGCCGTTCAGAGGGCGCTGCATCCACACCAGATCGACCCATCGGCCAAATTTGAAGCCCATTGCGGGGAAAACCCCCTGCTTTTCGAAGCCCATCGCCGCGTGCAGGCCGATGGAGGGGGCATTTCCACTGTCGCCGATCACCGCGACCATCTGACGCAGGCCCAGCGCCTCGCACTGCGCGATCAGGGCGCCCAGCAGGGCCTTGCCGACGCCCTTGCCCACGGCGTCGGGCGAGATATAGACGCTGTCCTCGACCGTGTAGCGATAGGCCGCCCGAAGGCGGAACGGGCCGGCATAGGCATAGCCCAGCACAGCGCCGTCCTGCTCGGCGACCAGATAGGGCAGGCCGCGCTCCAGGAACGCGGCGCGACGGCGGGCCATCTCATCCCGCGCCGGCGGGTCTTCCTCGAACGTGCCCAGGCCGTTGCGGACGTTCCAGCCATAGATCTCGGTGATGGCCGGCACGTCGGCGTCGGTGGAGGGACGGATGGTGAGCAAGTTCAGGCCTCCCAGCCCTTGTCGACGGCCCAGACCGCGAAGGCGTAGTCCAGGGCGATCTCCTTGAGGAAGTCGAACCGGCCCGAGGCTCCGCCATGGCCGGCGTCCATGTTGATCTTCAAGAGGACGGGCCGGCCGCTGGTGCTGGCCGGCCGCAGCTTGGCCACCCACTTCTCGGGCTCCCAGTAGGTGACGCGCGGGTCCGACAGACCACCCGTGGCCAGCACCGCCGGATAGGGCTTGGCCTCGACATTGTCATAGGGGCTGTAGCTGGCGATGTAGTCATAGGCCGCCGCGTCCTCCAGCGGATTGCCCCATTCGGGCCACTCCGGCGGGGTCAGCGGCAGGGTGACGTCGCTCATGGTGTTGACCACGTCGACGAACGGCACCGCCGCGATGATCCCGGCGAACAGGTCGGGCCGCATGTTGGTGATCGCCCCCATCAGCAGACCGCCGGCCGAGCCGCCATAGGCCACCGTGTTGGCGGGCTTGCCATAGCCCGCCCCATGCAGGTGCTCGGCGCAGGCGATGAAGTCGGTGAAGGTGTTCTTCTTCTTGTCTTTCTTGCCGTCCAGGAACCAGCTCCAGCCCTTTTCCGAGCCGCCGCGCGGGCAGGCCGTGGCCCAGATCCAGCCGCGGTCGACCAGGCTGAAATTGCGGATCGAGAAGCTGGCCTCCATCGAGACGCCGTAGCTGCCGTAGCCGTAGAGGAGGAGCGGGGCCGAGCCGTCCAGCTTGGTCCCCTTCTTCATCAGGATGAAGATCGGCACTTCGGCGCCATCCGACGCCCTGGCGTTGAGGCGGCGGGTTTCGTACTGGCTGGGATCGTGGCCCGAGGGGATTTCCTGGGTCTTGCGCAGGGTCCGCTCGCGCGTCGCCATGTCATAGTCGAACCACTGCCGGGGCGTGGTCATCGAGTTGTAGACGAAGCGCACCGTAGCGGTGTCGTACTCGTAGCCGCCCTCGAGGCTGAGGGCGTAGGCGGCCTCGTCGAAGTCGACGACGTGCTCTTGGCCCGCTTTCGCCGTGATGACGATGCGGTTGACCGCGTCCACCTTTTCCAGCCGCGCGAAGTGGTTCTTGAAGGCGATCATGCCCACGATCAGCCGGCCTGGGTGGTGGGCGATCCAGTCTTTCCACTGGGCCTTGCCGGGCGTGGCCTCGGGCGCGGTGACCAGCTTCCAGTCGACGGCGCCGTCGGCGTTGGTGCGGATCACGAAGTGGTCGTTCCAGTGGTCCAGCTCGTAGCGCAGGCCGACCTGGCGCGGCTCGACGACCACCGGCTTTGCTGTCGGGTCGCTGGCCGGGATCAGCAGGGTCTCGCTGGTCTCCTGGTTGCCGCAGCTGATGACGATGAACTTCTCGGACGACACCGTACCGACGCCGATGAAGAAGCCTTCGTCGGGTTCGTCATAGATCAGCACGTCGTCCTTTGCCCCGCCGCGCGCCGGACGACGATAGATCTTGGCCGGGCGGCCATTGTCGTCGCGGAACGTCCAGAACAGCCACTGGCTGTCGGGCGAGAAACAGAAGTCGCCGGTGCTGCTCTCAACGGGGCTGTCCAGCACCTTGCCGGTGGCCAGATCCTTGACGTGGATGCGATAGACTTCCGAGCCCTGCTCATCGACCGCAAAGGCGTAGAGCGCGTGATCCGGCGAATGGCTGGCCCCGCCGACCTGGTAGAAGGCCTTGCCTTTGGATTCGGTCTCTTCGTTCAGCAGGATCTGCTCGGGGCCAAAGGACCTGTACTCACCAGCCATAGGTCCGCCCGGGATCGGGTTCTTGCCGGCGGGGGTCTCGTACAGCGTTCTGGCCTTGCGGGCGTGGATCGGGTGCTGCGCGCCGGTCTCGAAGCGGGTGTAGTATTCCCACGCGCCGTCGGGTGCCGGGACGGAGGCGTCATCCTGCTTGATGCGGCCCTTCATCTCCTCGAACATCGCCGTCTGCAGCGCCTCGGTCGAGGCCAGCATGGCCTTGGTGTAGGCGTTCTCGGCGGTCAGGTGTTCCTTGACGTCGGCCTTGATCAGCGACGGGTCGCGCAGGACCTTCTGCCAGTTGTCGTCCTTCATCCACGCATAGTCGTCGGTCCGCACGCGGCCCAGCTGCTCGATGCGCTTGGGCACCTTCTTGGCGATGGGCGGGACGGGGCGAGCGGCTTTGGATGCGGACATGGAGATCCCGGGAATGAAAACTGGACTGGAAGTAAGCACGGCGGCCGCGCTCGTCATCATCTGACGTCGGTTCATGATGCTTATTTCCCCCACCAACTCGTAAACGATCTCTGCGTCAGATCGCCAGCTTGCGGGCCATGCCCCGTCTGGTCAAACTGATCTGGCGAAGCGCGCCGATGTGCGCCGAGCGGGGGTAGTAAAAGAGTAGGGGCGACGATGGTTTACGACCTGTCCGTCGATCTGATCCAGGCGACGGTCCAGCTTGAGCAGCCGCTCAAGGACGGCTCGCGAACGGTCGGCACCGGCTTCCTGATCGCCGACACCGACCCCGACGGCAAACCCCGCACCATCCTGATCACCGCCGCTCACGTCTTCGACCGCATGCCGTCGTTCTCGGCCAGGATCGGCTACCGCATCCAGGCCAGTGACGGCGTCTGGCGCTACGACCCCCAGACCCTGAAGATCCGCGACGGCGACCATCCCCTGTGGGTCAAGCACGCGGGCCGCGATGTCGCCGCCCTCGTGGTCGAGGCGCCGCCGGAATTCGCCAAGGCCGCCATCCCGCTGGCCTGGCTGGCCAAGGACGACACCTTCAGCCAATACAAGCTGGGGCCCGGCGACGAGATGATGGCCCTGGGCTTTCCGCGCGGCCTTTCGGCCAATCCGGCCGGCTTTCCCATTCTGCGGTCGGGCCGCGTCGCCTCCTATCCGCTGGCCCCGGCCACGGCCTTTCCGACCTTCCTGATGGATTTCTCGGTGTTCCCCGGCAATTCGGGCGGCCCGGTATTCATGGCCGAAGGCGCGCGCCGTCGGCCGGGCGCGACCGAAAGCCAGGAAGTTCAGTTCATCGCCGGCATCCTGACCCAGCAGGTCGAGCTGTCGGGCGAGCGGCTGGAAATCGGCATCGTCACCCACGCCAAATATATCCGCGAGACCATCGGTCTGCTCGACAGGCCGTCGACCCTGACCGTGGCCGCGAAGTCCACCGGGATCGAACCGATGGTCCAGGGCGCGACAGCCGCCTCGGCCGCGGTCTCGGCCGCCGCCATGGGCGTGGGGCGCTAGAAAGGCCGGGAACCTTCCCGTCGGCGGGGCCGTTCTTGTGGGGACATTCACCCCAACAGGAGCACAGCCATGAGCACCAATCGTGTTGAAGGCGCTATCGACAAGGGCGTCGGCGCTACCAAGGAAGCCGTTGGCAAGGCCACTGGCAATGAACGCCTCGAAGCCGAGGGCATGGCCCAGAAGGCCAAGGGCGACGTCCAGAACAAGGTCGGCCAGGCGCAGGACGCCATCGGCAACGCCATCAAGAAGTAAGGTCGGGTTCCGACCTGACTGACGGGCGGCCCCGGGAGCGATCCCGGGGCCGTTTTTCGTCTGCGGTGCGGGGTTGATTACGCCGGAGGTAATGGCGCGTCGGCCAGGCTCGACCTAGCCTGCGCTGATGACCACCACCGTCCCCACCATCGGCGAGCGGCTGCGCGACTGGCGCCAGAAGCGTCGGCTCAGCCAGTTGGACCTCGCCTGCGAGGCCGAGATCTCGACCCGGCACCTGTCGTTCCTGGAGACCGGTCGCGCCGCGCCCAGTCGCGATATGGTGCTGCGTCTGGCCGAGGGATTGGGTGTGCCGCTGCGCGAGCGGAACGCCCTGCTGCTGGCCGCAGGCTTCGCGCCGGTCTTTCCCGAGCGGTCTCTGGATGATCCGGGGCTGGAGGCCGCGAAGGTCGCCATCGACGCGCTGCTGGAAGCCCACATGCCGTTCCCGGCCCTGGCCATCGATCGGCGCTGGACCCTGCTGACCCACAACGCGTCGGTGGGGCTGTTGATGGACGGTGTCGATCCCAAGCTGCTGCAAGGACCCGTCAATGTGCTGCGGCTGAGCCTGCACCCGGACGGCGTCGCGCCCCGCATCGCCAATCTGGCCGAACTGCGCGGCCACATCCTGTCGCGCCTGCGCCGGGAACTGGCCGACACGGGGGATGCGGGGCTGGCCGACCTGATCCGGGAACTGTCGGCCTATCCCGGCGGCGAGGCCCATCCGCGGGGCGGCGAGGGCATGATCGCCACGCCGCTGAGACTGATGACGCCGCAGGGCGAGCTGTCGTTCCTCACCACCACCATGACCTTCAGCGGGCCGCTGGACGTCACGGTCTCGGAGCTGACGATCGAGACCTTCCTGCCCGCCGACCCCGCCACGGCCGCTGCCCTCCACGCGATGCGCCAGGGCTAGAAGACTGACCTAGTCCGCATGCTCATAGGTCGCGGCATAGTCGACCGGAAAGCTCACCGACCGGGCGATGAAGCAGACCTTGTGGATCTCGTGGTGGATCGCCTCGGCCCGCGCGAGGTCCGCGCCCTGCTCGACAATGATGTGGGGTTTCAGCGTGGCGCGAAGGAAGCGGCCGGCCCCGTCTGGCGTGCTCTCGCCGACCCCGACCGGCGCATCGCGATAGCCGCGCACGACGATCCCCGCGCTGGACGCCAGATGCAGATACCAGAGCATGTGGCAGGCGCTGAGCGAAGACAGCAACAGGTCCTCGGGATTGTGCAGGGTCGGGTCGCCGCCCAGCAACGGGTCGTTGGAACAGGCGACCACCGGCTTGCCCGGGGTGCGGATTTCCCAGGTGCGGTCGTAGCCGCGATAGGTTCGGGTGCCCTGGCCACGGTCGCCGGTCCATTCGACGAGGCTGGTATAGTCGTGCTGCTGGGTCATGGTTCAGCGCTCCCTCGGCGGGACGGCCTTGAGCCGCGCGGTCATGGCGGTGATCTCGCCACCGCTCCAGCGGGAATGCCTGCGCGATTCGCTGGCCGGATGAAAGCCAAGGCCCAGCGACAGGATCGGCGCGCGATAGGCGTTTCGAGGTCGGATGGGACGCGGCGACAGGCCGCCGCCGCAGGTCGGGCAAACATTCTCTAAGACGCGGTTGGCGCAGTCCGAGCAGTAGGTGCATTCGTAACTGCAGATCAGGGCGTCCCCGGAGTCCGGCGGCAGATCCCGATCACAGAGTTCGCAGTTGGGACGCAGTTCGAGCATGAAAAATCCCCTGGCGGCGGCTCCGCCCGATAACGCGGGCGGCCGCCAGGGGAAATGACGTTTAGGCCTCGATTTCGGCCAAGCTCAGGGTCAGCCGTAGATGATCGAGATGGTCTCGGCCACGCAGGCGGGGCGCTCCTCGCCTTCGATCTCGATGGTGCATTCGTTCTTCATCTGCAGACCGCCGGACTTGGCCTCGGCGCTCAGCAGCTTCTGGCGCATGCGCACGCGCTTGCCGACCCGGACCATGCCGGTGAAGCGGACCTTGTCGCAGCCATAGTTGATGCCGCGCGTCACGCCGGTGACCCGCAGAATGCCGGCGCCCAGCAGCGGGATCAGCGACAGGGTCAGATAGCCGTGAGCGATGGGGCCGCCGATTTCCTTGGTGGCGCGCTCGACATCGACATGGATCCACTGGTGGTCGCCGGTGGCTTCGGCGAACTGGTTGACCCGCTCCTGGCTGATCTCGACCCAGTCCGAAACACCGATTTCCTGGCCGACCAGGCTGGTGACATCCGCATAGGCGACTTCACGCATCGCTTGCTCCCTTCAAACAGTTGTTTTGAAAGTCGTAGCGGCCCGTGCGGCGGCTGTCACGCGTCCAGCGCGACCTGCGCGGTTTGCGGCAACAGGCTGACGGCCTCATCCAGCAGTTTGCGCCACGCCTCGCCCCGTCCGCGCGCCTCGGCATAGGCCTCGCGCAGGGCGAAGGGATCGTCCGCCGACAGGGCTTGGATCAGGGACTGGGCCTGTTCCAGGTCCTTGCGCCGCTTTGGATTGGCCTGACTGCGCTTGCGCGAGATCATCAGCTTGTGGACCGCGTAGCGTGCCGGGGCAGGCACGCGGACCAGCACGCCATCCTCGTGCAGCACGGCGGCGTCGACCGTCTCGCGCAGCAGGAAATCCATGAACCGCAGCGGCGTGGCGTCGGTATTGAGGGCCGCGAGCCGCGAGGTCTCTGCGTCCCCGGCGTCGCGGCTTGTGGTCAACACATCGACCGCATAGCCGTCGGGCGTGCGATAGGTGGCGCTCTTGCCAGGGTCCAGTTTGGGAACGGCCGTGAAGGCGGGATCGGCACCGCGAAGCACGTCCAGAAAGCTCATGTCCAGGGCATCGTCCAAGGCGATGGAAACGCCGTAGTCTTGGGCGATGTCGAGATCGCCGGTGCGGACGGCCTGCGAGGGCAGGGTGAAGCCGAGCAGGGCGCCATAGGTCTGGAACGCCACCGTGCCGACAACGACCGCGCGCAGTCGAAACGCGCCCGCCGCGCTGAGCGCGCGCAGGATCCGGCCCGTCCGATCATCAGGCGCATGGAGACCCGCGCCGCGCAGGCTCCGCACGATCAGGCGGCGGCCGTCCAAGGCGGTTCTGGAAGCCTTGGCCGCCTCGATCGTCGCCAGCAGCTCCGGCGTCTCAAGGCCCAGGTACCGCTCGTTACGCTCGCCCTGCACCTGGGGTGAGCGGACATACCAGTAGAAGCGTCCCTTGCGCTCGCGGCGCAGGAAACTGGCGCCGCGCCCAAAGGTCTCGATCTGGGCGATCCGCAACTGGTCGATCAGGTCCGCGACATTGGTGTGGATCGCGAGAGGCAGACGCTGGAGGGCCATGAGAGTGTCCTTGCCACCATCTGAGTAATGTGGTGGCAAAGATCATGAAAATCAACTGGACTAGGCGATCCGCTTCCCGCCATCGGCCCAGTACGCATCCCGGATCAGCCGCTTGTAGAGCTTGCCTGTCGCGTGGCGGGGCAGTTCCTGCATGAAGTCGATCCGGCGCGGCGACTTCACGTGGCTGAGGTTGGCGCGGGCGAATGCCATCAGTTCGTCGGCGAGGTCAGAGTGATCCTCGGCCCAGGCCAGAGGCTGGATCACCGCCACGACCTTTTCGCCCATCTCGTCGCACGGCGCGCCCACCACGGCGGCGTCGGCCACCTTGGGGTGGGTGATCAGCAGGTTCTCGATCTCCTGCGGATAGATGTTCACCCCGCCGCTGATGATCATGAAGCTCTTGCGGTCGGTCAGGTAGAGATAGCCCTCCTCGTCGACCCAGCCCACGTCGCCCAAGGTGGTCCAGCCGTGCTGGTTATAGCTCTCGGCGGTCTTTTCCGGGGCGTTGTGATAGGCGACCGCCGGGCCGTTGGCGAAATAGACGGCGCCCTCGGTGCGGGGCGGAACGGGATTGCCGTCCTCGTCGCAGATGCGCAGCTCGCCCAGCACGGCCTGGCCGACGCTGCCCTTGTGGGTCAGCCAGTTCTGCGAATTGATCCAGCAGAAGCCGTTACCCTCGGTGCCGGCGTAGTATTCGAAGATCACCGGGCCCCACCAGGCGATCATCTGTTCCTTGACCGGGACCGGGCAGGGCGCGGCGGCGTGGACGGCCGATTTCATCGACGAAACGTCGTGCTTGGCGCGCGTCTCTTCGGGCAGTTTCAGCATCCGCACGAAGTGGGTCGGCACGAACTGGCCGCAGGTGACCTTGTACTTTTCGATCAGGGCGAGCGCTGTCTCGGGATCGAACTTCTCCATCACGATCACCGTGCCGCCCAGCTTGTGGACGCTCATGCACCAGCGCAGCGGGGCCGCGTGATACAGCGGGGCGGGCGAGAGATAGACGCTGTCGCCACTGAAGCCGAACAGGCCCTGGGCCATCATCTGCAGGGCGTTGGGCGCGTCGATCGGCCCGCCGTTCAGGGCGGGCTTGACGCCCTTGGGCCGGCCGGTGGTGCCCGACGAATACAGCATGTCGGAGCCGGCGCTCTCGTCGCTGATCGGCGTGTCGGGCATGGCCGCGCGGGCCGCCTCGAAGTCGGCATAGGCGCCGTGGGCGCCGCCCACCGCATAGAGCTTCAGGCCCGGAACCAGGGCGGGGATCTCGTCGATCAACGCGCCCATGGCCGTCGAGGTGATGAACACCTTGGCCCCGCAGTCCTGCAGAATGTACTGGGTCTCGGCCGCCGTCAGCTTGGTCGAGACGCACACATAATAGAGCCCGGCCCGTTGGGCGGCCCAGGTGATCTCGAAGAAGCGGGCGTTGTTGTCCATCAGGATGGCGATGACGTCGCCGGCCTGCAGACCCAGCGACCGGAACAGCTGGGCGCCCTGGTTCGAGCGCGCGTCCAGCTGGCCATAGGTCACGACCTCGCCGGAACCGGCCATGATGTAGGCGGGCTTTTGCGGTTGCGTCTGGGCGTGGAGAAAGGGGTGCATGGGATGGCGTTTCCTTAAGCCGCGACCGGGGTCTTGGCGTCTTGCAGGATCATGGCCGCGCCCTTTTCGCCGATCATGATGGTGGGGGCGTTGGTGTTGCCCGAGACCAGGCGCGGCATGATCGAGGCGTCGACCACCCTCAGGCCGTCCACGCCGCGCACCCGCAGGCGGGCGTCGACCACGGCCATAGGCCCTGTTCCCATCGCGCAGGTGCCGACCGGATGATACAGGGTCGAGCCCGAGGCGCGGGCGTATTCCAGCAGCATCTCGTCGGTCTCGAACCCGGGGCCCGGGTTCATCTCGTGGTCCACATATTTGGCGATGGCCGGCTGGGAGCCGATCTTGCGCGCCCATTTCAGGCCGGCGATGGCGACTTCCTGGTCCAGCGGATCGGACAGGTAGTTGGCGAAGATCGCCGGATAGTCCGACGGATCGGCCGACTTGATGCGGATCCAGCCCCGGCTTTCCGGGCGCAGCTGGCAGGGGGCGATGGTCATGCCCGGCGCGTCTTCCAGCTCCATCTTCTGCTCGTTGAACAGCTTTTCCAGATCCATGGTGGCCGGCAGGATGTGGAACTGGATGTCGGGTCCCGCGAGGTCGGGGCGGGATTTGCAGAAGGCCGCGACGTGCGCGGCCGACAGGGTCAGCAGACCCTTGCGGAACAGCACATATTTCAGGGCCTCGGCGGCCAGCGGACCGCCCTTGCTCATGGCGTTGATCGACGGGGCGCCGGCTTTCAGGCGATAGCGAACGCCGGTCAGATAGTGATCCTGCAGGTTCTCGCCGACGCCGGGCGCGTTGGAGATCACCGCGATCCCATGCTGGCGCAGCAGCTCGCCATTGCCGACACCCGATAGCTGCAGCAGCTGCGGCGAGTTCACCGCCCCGCCGGCCAGGATCACCTCGGCGCGCGCCTTGGCGGTGCGCTTGACGCCGTTCTGGACGAACTCAACGCCGGCCGCGCGCTTGCCTTCGAAGATCACCCGGCTGGCCAGGGCGTTGGTCTCAACCTGCAGGTTCGAGCGCTTCATGGCCGGGTGCAGATAGGCGACCGCGGCCGAGCAGCGCGCGCCGTTCTTCTGGGTCACCTGGTACCAGGTGGCGCCTTCCTGATCCTTGCCGTTCAGGTCGTCATAGCGGGGGATGCCGGCCTGGTCGCAGGCGTCGATCAAGGCCTCGGAAATGACATTGCCGTCGCGCATGTCCGAGACGTTGAGCGGACCGCCCGTGGCGTGCAGGTCGCAGGCGCCGCGTTCCTGGTTCTGCGACTTGCGGAACCAGGGCAAGACGTCATCCCAGGCCCAGCCCTCGCAGCCCAGCTGTCGCCAGCCGTCATAGTCGGCCTGCTGGCCGCGCACATACAGCATGGCGTTGATCGAGGACGAGCCGCCCAGCACCTTGCCGCGCGGCCACACATGCTGGCGCCCGCCCGTGCCGGGGTCGGGCTCGGTGGTGTAGAGCCAGTTGACCTTCGGATCCTTCAGGGTCTGGGCATAGCCGACCGGGATGTGGATCATCAGGTTGGAGGCGAACTGCGACAGGTTCTTGGTCGGCCGGTCATCGCCGCCGGCTTCCAGCAGCAGCACCTTGAAGCGACCGTTTTCCGACAGCCGCGCGGCCAGCACGCAGCCTGCCGAACCGGCCCCCACGACGATGTAGTCCGCCTCGATGATCCCGCTCATCGCTTCCTCCCAGGAGCACGCTTGAGCGCGCTCCGTTTTTTTGTGTTGCGAGCCCCTCCATTCGGAAGGTCCCGGCGCCGTCCGCGTGTGTCCGCGTGATCGGTGTTCACTCACCATGCGCGGGTCTGGACTGAACGCAAAGCCTCACCTTGCGTCAGTTGCCGTCGCGGCGCCGTTGGCGCGCCATGTTTAACCGCTATCGTTGGCTGGAAGAACAATGTTCCCGGGAGACGATGCGTGGATCTGATCAGCCAGACAGTGGTGGACGGCAAGGCCGGCCCCGGAGCGGGAACCACCTATCCGACCCTGCCGGACGTGGACCTCGCCGACATCTTCCGCTTCTCCAAGGGCCAGCCCTTCGCAGACTACGCCCGCATGCGCGTCGAGGCGCCAGTGATGTGGCACCCCGAACCCTATGGCGGCCCCGGCTTCTGGGCGGTTACGCGCCATGAGGACGTGATGGCGGTCAACGGCGACCCTGCCACCTATTCCTCGCAGCGCGGCGGCATCCTGATGGCCATGGGTCCGCCCGACCGCCGTCACGCCCTGCTGTTCCGGGCGTCGATGGACACGATGATCAACATGGACGCGCCGCATCACCTGCAGCTGCGTCGCGAGCACATGCCCTATTTCACCCCGTCCTATCTGCGCGGCATCACCGAGGCCGTGAAGGGCGAGGTCACCCGACTGCTGGACGCCATGGAGCCGCTGCTGGAAGGCGGGGCCACCATCGACATGGTCGAGCATTTCTCGTCCGTGCTGCCGCTCTTCACCCTGTGCGAGATCCTGGGCGTGCCGCCCGAGGATCGTCCCCGGTTCCTGAAGTGGATGCACTATCTGGAGCGCGCCCAGGACCTGGCCGTGCAGCAGGCCGCCGCGCCGATCACCCCGACGCTTGAGCTCATGCAGTTCGTCATGGACTTCAACAACAACGTCGAGGAGATGTTCGACTACGGCCGGATGATGCTGCTCAAGCGGCGCGAGGATCCCAAGGAAGACCTGCTGACCGCCATCGCCCGGGCCCAGGTCGACGGCGCCCTGCTGGCCGATGAATATCTGGACGGCTCCTGGCTGCTGATCGTTTTCGCGGGCAATGACACCACCCGCAACACCCTGTCGGGCGCGATGAAGCTGCTGACCGAGTTCCCGGACCAGAAGCAGCTGCTGATCGATAATCCGGGCCTGCTGGGCGGCGCGGTCGACGAGTTCATCCGCATGGTCAGTCCGGTGATCTACATGCGCCGCACCGCGACGGCCGATGTCGAGCTGAACGGCCAGATGATCCGCGAGGGCGAGAAGGTCATCATGTATTACGGCGCGGCCAACCGCGATCCGGAGGTGTTCCCGAACCCTGACCAACTGGACGTGAAGCGGCCCAACGCCGGCAAGCACATCGCCTTCGGCTATGGCCCCCACACCTGCATCGGCAAGCGCGTGGCCCAGATCCAGCTGGAAGAAGCCTACCGCCAGATCCTGGCCCGCTTCCCGGACCTGAAGGCCACGGGCGAGATCGAGATCGCGCCCAACAACTTTGTGCATGCGATCAGCAAGCTGATGGTCAAGCGGGGCTGAAGTCGGGCGCCGCGAAGCTCTACCATTGATCGTCTGCTTTCCCCTCGTTGACCGTTGCGTGCAACGGGGGGAAGTAACCTCTTCCTGGCGGCGTACGCCGCCGGTCTCCGTAGCGGAAGAGGAGCGGTCGATATGCGTTCAGGGCTTCATGGTGTGCTGGCGGTATTGGTTCTTGGGGCGTCTTCCAACGCCTTCGCCGGTGAGGCGACAGATCAGCGGGGAGAGCGCAGCCTGGCGAGGGTGATCGAAGGTCGCGAGGCCGGTCGCCCCGTCGACTGCATTGATGCGCGCAGCGTCGTCGCGACGGATATCGTCGACAAGACCGCGCTCGTCTATCGGACGCCCAGCGGCCAGCTCTATGTGAACCGGCCCCAGGCCGGCGCAAAGGTCCTGACGCGAGACATGGTCACCCGGCATGGGCCCAGCGCCCAGCTGTGCAAGCAGGACTCTCTCGCCGTGTTCTGGGCCGCCGGGTGGTCACAGAGGCGTCCGGTCGCCTATGTCGGCCTGGGCGAGTTCGTGCCCTACAGCAAATTCCAGCGGTGACATCGCGGGCGGCCTGACCGCCCGCCCTTCAGGGTCACTCGCGCCTAAGACGCTGCGGGCGTTGTAGAGACCTGACGGTCGACAGCCGTCAGATCGAGCGATCGCGCCCAACACCTTCGTGCATGCGATCAGCAAGCTGAGGGTCAAGCGGGGGTAGAGCACAGCCCCTCCGGATAGCGTCGCGCCATCCGGAGGGGAGCGATGCTAGACGGCCGCCGGCTTGGCGAACTGGCCAGCGCGCCAGGCCATCCAGGTGACGCCCAGGCCGATGGTGGTGCAGACCACCAGGGCCGGCAGCGAGGCCTCGGGGCCAAAGGCACCGCCGGTCAGCCATTCGGGGAAACCCGGGCGCGCCGTGCTTGACGCCATCGCCGGGCCGAAATCACCTCCCGACACGGCGGCGCCGAACAGATAGCCCTGGGTGAAGTTCCAGGCCGCGTGCACGCCGATCGACATCCAGACCCGACCCGTCAGCGCATAGAAGGCGCCCAGCATGATCCCGGCCTCCAGCGCGATGGCGATGGCCGCGAACACGGTCGCGTTCGGATTGGGAAGGTGGCCAAAACCGAACAGGGCGGCGGAGATCGCGAAGGCCACCCAGGGGCCGAACGCCCTCCAGGTCAGGCGCAGCAGGATGGCGCGGATCATGATCTCCTCGACCACGCCGGACTGAACGGCCTTGCCTATGGCGATCCAGGCGGGCGCGGCGCCGAGAGCCCGGATGTCATAGAGTCCGAACACGGCCATGATCGCCATCACGGTGGCGAACATCGCCGCGCCGATCAGCAGGCCCACGCCCAGTTGCGGCAGGGCGGGCCGCCACGCGATCTCGGACGGCCAGCGTCCCTCGGCCAATCGCACCGCCAGGGCGTAGACCCCCAGCCCCACCAGCACCGCCACGATATTGGCCGCCAGCTGCGCCGCGCCGGACGTCTTGGGCAAGGCCTTGCCCAGGGCTTCGCCCGTCGACAGCGACGCCAGGGCGATCAGGAAGAACAGCGCCAGGGCCCAGCCGAGGGCCCTGAGCCAGCGCAGCGGGCCGGGATGCAGAAACCGACGCTCGCCCAGCTCGAGGGGATGGGTCCAGCGCGTCATATCGATCTTCATGATGTCGGGTACTCAGGGGTAAGCTTGTTTGAAGGGAGAGGCTGTGGGTGGTCAGGCGCGGAAAGCGCCTGCGCCAGGATCCGCTGGCCGAAGGGCCGCTGGTTCAAGGCTGTGATAGCTTCCCGGATGACCCCGGACAGCGGGGCCGAAAGCTCGGCGTCCAGGGCGTCGGCGGCGGCGTTGACCGCGGCCCACTGGCGTTGAAGGGCCGGGACCATGGCCTGCGCCTTGGGCGTCAGGGCCACGATGCGCTCGCGGGCGTCGGCGCCCGGCTTCAGCTCGACCAGGTCGTCCTTGCCCATCTGCGCGACCGTCTGACTGACAGCCGAATGGCTGATGCCGATCTTCAGCGCCAGCGCCTTGATCGACGCCGGTCCCAGGCTCATCAGGCCGCGCAGAACCGGCGTGTAGCGCGGTCGCCAGGCCAGGCCGGCGGTGGTGTAGGCCGCCTGCACGTCGCCATCCAGCAGTTCGATCAGGTGGTGCAGCAGGGTGCCCAGCGTGGGTGAAGGCGATGACATCCGGGTGATGTATAAGCGCTGTTATATATCGTCAAGGCGCGATCGAGCGTGTCGCGCGCAAGTCTGGGGAGAAGGAGCGTTGCCCCAATTTCATACGCATGTTTGACTGGGTGAAAATCAGGAGGAACACCCATGTCGCAGCCCACCTTCGAGACTCTGCTCTACGACGTCGAGGACGGGATCGCGACGATCACCCTGAACCGGCCCGAGCGGATGAACGCCTTCACCGCCCGGATGATGAAGGACCTGATCGAGGTGTTCGACGTCACCGACGCCGATGACGCGGTGAAGGTGGTGATCGTCACCGGCGCGGGCAGGGCATTCTGCGCCGGGGCCGATCTGGGCGCCGGCGGGGCCACCTTCGACCGCACCTCGCCCCAGGCGCTGGAGCGGGAAGAGGGCAAGGTCGGCGACATCTATCGCGACGGCGGCGGCCGCTGCACCCTGCGCATGTATGACAGCCTAAAACCCATCATCGCCGCCGTGAACGGCGCGGCCGTCGGCGTGGGCGTGACCATGCAGCTGCCGATGGACATCCGCCTGGCCTCGACCGACGCCAAGTTTGGCTTCGTGTTCGCCCGGCGCGGCATCAATCCGGAAGCGGCCTCGTCTTGGTTCCTGCCGCGTCTGGTTGGCATGCAGACGGCGCTGGAGTGGTGCTATACCGGCCGGGTGTTCGGCGCGCAGGAAGCGCTGGATCGCGGTCTCGTCCGCTCGCTGCACGCGCCCGAAGACCTGCTGCCCGCCGCCCGGGCCCTGGCCCGCGAGATCGCGGACAACAGCGCGCCGGTCTCGATCGCCCTGACCCGCCAGCTGCTGTGGCGCATGGCCGGCGCCGATCATCCGATGGAGGCCCACAAGGCCGACAGCCGGGCCATCCAGGCGCGCGGCGCCGCCGCCGACGCCAAGGAGGGTGTGACCTCGTTCCTGGAGAAGCGCACCCCGGTCTATCCGGACAAGGTCTCGACCGACCTGCCCGATATCTGGCCCAAATGGGGACCGCATCCCTTTAGCTGACGCAGTTTGGTCGCGGTTCGGCGTCATCGTGGCGCGCACGCCGAACCGCCCTGCTCATCGGACGTTAATGAGGTTCTGATCAGGTCGGCATGACGGCTGATTTGACCGTCAGGATCACCATGAGCGAACCCGCGCCGATCACCCCGTTCCCGCAAGCCGAGGCTCCCAGGCCCCCGGCGCGCTCGCGTGCGGCCCTGCTCAAGCGCCTGGCCGACGTGGTCTGTCTGCCCGCCAGCCGGGTCAACGCCTTCGAACGGGCCATGACCGCCGACCTGCTGGTCGAGATGCTGCGCGACGCGGTCACCGAGGAACGCGAGAAGGTCGCCCGTCGCCTGGCCAATCTGGTCGAGATGCCCGGCACCCTGATCCGGCTGATCCTGCGCGACGACATCTCTGTGGCCCGCGCGCTGCTGGAAAATTCCCCGACCCTGGGCGACGCCGATCTGATCGACTGCGCCCGCAACGCCACCCTCGAGCATCGCCGGATGATCGCCCAGCGCCGCGGCGTGGGCGAGATGGTGGCCGACGCCCTGGTCGAGGCCGGCGAGGCGTCGGTCGTTGAGGTCCTGTTGCGCAACGAGCTGGTGAAGTTCGGCCATAACACCGTCGAGACGGTGGTGGCCATGTCGCGCGACAATCCGCGCCTGATCCCGCTGCTGCTGCGCCGCGCCGAACTGCGGCCCAGCCATGCCTATGTGATGTTCTGGTGGGCTGACGCCGACGCTCGCAAGCTGATCCTGCAGCGCTTCGCCGTCTCGCGGGAGATCCTGCAGGACGCGGTCGGCGACCTCTTCGCCCTGGCCTCGGAAGAGGGCTGGCAGGATCCGATGTCGCGCAAGGCCCTGCAGTTCATCGAGCGTCGCCAGCGCAACCGCGCCGCCATCGCCAAGAGCCCGTTCGACAGTCTCGACGACGCCATCGCCGCCGCCCAGAACGGCATGACCCGCGATGTGGCCGAAGAGATCTCCTACCTCTCGGGTCTCAAGCCGATGACCGGCGCCAAGATCTTCACCGATCCGGGCGGCGAGCCGCTGGCGATCCTGTGCAAGGCCACCGGCCTGCCGCGCACGGCGATCAAGGCCCTGTGGCGGGGGCTTCGCCGCCCCGAGGTCGACTCTACCGGCGCCATGGTTCCGGCGCTGGAGCGGGTGATGGCGGTGTTCGACATGATCGCCGTCGATCGCGCCCAGACCGTGCTGCGCTACTGGAACTGGTCACTGTCCTCGGCCCTTACGCCGGCCCTGCTGAAGGCGATCCGCGAGGGTGACGAGGCGGCCGTGGACGAATATTCGGTGCCCCAGCGTGCGGCAATGCTAGCGCTATCACGCGACTTTGGTCGTTAACTCAAATATCATTGAACGCATTCGCCCAATTGTTGCCGCGCATTGAGGAGCTCAACCCCAATGCGCCGTCGCGACAGAGGCATTGGTGTGTATTGTTCATTTCCGGATATTGCCGTAGGCGGCCATTGTCGATATTCACGCGACAACTGATTTCGGAATCAGAAAAGAACAAACAAATCGTGGTGGGTTAGATCAGATGGACGACCAATCGGACCTCCTCGACATGACGGCGGGCATCGTCTCGGCCTATGTCGGCAACAACACCGTGACGGCAACCGATGTCCCGGCGCTGATCCGGCAGGTTCACGACGCCCTGGCGGCGATCGGCGGTCCCGCCGAGGCGCTGCCCGCCGCGCCCAAGGAGCCGGCGGTGCCGGTCCGGCGCTCGATCGCGCCCGACCACCTCGTGTGCCTGGAGGACGGCCGCAAGTTCAAGTCGCTCAAGCGTCACCTGCGCACCAAGTACGACATGAGCCCCGAAGAGTACCGGGCCAAGTGGAACCTGCCCAAGGACTACCCGATGGTCGCGCCCAACTACGCCAAGGCGCGCTCGGAGCTCGCCAAGTCGATGGGCCTGGGCCAGGGCGGCCGCAAGCCGCCGCGCGGCGGCAAATAGCCGAGTCGGATCAAGCGCTTGCCGTGAGAGCGGCGTGAAAATCATCGACGCCCGTTCTCCAGACCGGAGGGCGGGCGTTTCGCTTGTTGATTGACTCTTCACCGAAATCTTGGCTGGCGGCGCTGTTTTCGCTTGCCCGCGATTCGTTCCTTAAGCGATAGTGAATCGTCGTGATTCCAACGGCTTGTTAAGGAATCTGAAGATGAACGCGCAGTTGAGCGCATCGGCCTCGGCGGCCCGCGCTCACCAGGAGATGTTCGCCTACTGGGCGTCACTCCGACGGGGGGCAGCCCTCCCGGCGCGTGCGGATCTGAATCCGCTCGGCATCAAGCGCATGCTGCCGACCGTCAGCCTGATCGACGTGGTCAATGAGCCGCGCGACTATCGCCTCCGTCTGGCCGGCACGGGCCTCTACGGCGTCTATGGCCGCGAGATCACCGGCAAGGGCCTGTCGGAAGTCTACAACACCGCCGCCGGCGACTATTGGCGCAAGGAGCTGGACAAGGTGGTCGACGGCCGCCGTCCGGGCGTCGGCGTTCACAGCATGGCCTGGCGCGGCGCGCCGCACATGTCGATCCTGTGGCTGCGCCTGCCGCTCGCCAGCAACGGCAAGGACGTCGACATGATCCTCGGCTATGACGCGGTGATTGGCTCGGCGTCGGATCACGGCTTCAGCGGCATCCGCGCGGCCTAGTCGCGCAGTTTGGCGGCCTTCAACCGGCGCCAAAGAGTTCGACCGACCAACCAGATCACGGCGATTAGCAAGCCAAGGGCGGGGTAGATCCAAACGGAGTCCAACCCAGCCGTGGACGGGCAATCCGAGACGCATTTGATCTCGTGATGTGCGGTGGATGGTGGCGCGGACACGATGGCCTAGCCCTCCAGAAACGCCTCGACCTCGCGCTTGCTGGGCATGGACGGCGCGGCGCCTGACTTCTGCACCGACAGGGCGGCGGCGGCGTTGGCCATCTCGACGGCTTCGCGCAGGTCCATATTGATCGCCAGGCAGGCCGCCAGGGCGCCGCAGAAACAGTCGCCGGCGCCGGTGGTGTCGACGGACTTGACCTTGCGGCCTTCGATCAGGAAGGCCTCGTCACGCCGGATGCAGGCCACGCCCGCCGCGCCCAGGGTGACGATCACCACCTGGTCGGGACGGCTCATCAGCTTGCGCGACGCGCGCGACACCTCTTCCAGCCGCACAGGCTCCTGGTCCAGCTTGGCGTAGGTGGCCAGTTCGGTCTGGTTCAGGATCAGGATGTCGGTCAGTGGAAACAGCGCCGCGCCCTGGGGCAGGGCGGGGGCCGCGTTCAGCATGCGCAGGGCGCCCTTGGCGGCGCCGGCCCGGAACAGGGCCTCGATCGCCTGGGCCGGGGTTTCCATCTGGCTGAGCAGGATCCGCTGGCCCTCCAGCGGGCTGGCGGTCACGTGCTGCGGCGTGATGGCGGCATTGGCGCCGCTGGTCACCACGATCATGTTCTCGCCGCTGGTCGCCACCCAGACATGGGCCTGGCCGGTGGGGACGCCCTGCAACTCCAGAACGTCGGCGACCTGCACGCCATAGCCGGCCAGCTTGGTCTTCAGCCCGGGGCCGGCGTCCTCACGGCCCACCGCGCCCATCAGCCGGGTGGGAGCGCCCATCCGCGCGGCGGCCACGGCCTGGTTGCCGCCCTTGCCGCCGGGAAACAGCTCCAGCGACAGGCCGGCCACCGTCTCGCCCGGACGCGGCAGGTCATCGACCCGCGCGACGGCGTCCAGATTGATCGAACCGAGGACAAAAACGCTCATAGCCGGACCTTAACCTCCAGCGCCGCGCTGGAAACTCTCAACAAGACTGCCTGCAACGAGTCGCCAGCCGTCCACCAGCACGAAGAAGATCAGCTTGAACGGCAGGCTGATCGTCGCGGGCGGCAGCATCATCATGCCCATGCTCATCAGCACGCTGGCCACCACCAGGTCGATGACCAGGAACGGGATGAACAGCAGGAAGCCGATTTCGAAGGCCCGCTTCAGCTCCGAGATCATGAAGGCCGGGGTCACCACCTTCAGCGGGGTGTCGGCGGCAGTCTTGGGCGTGGGAATCTTCGACAGGCGCACGAACAGGGCCAGGTCGTCGCGATCCACCTGCTTGAGCATGAACTCCTTGACCGGTCCGCCGGCCGCCTCGAACGCCTCGGGCAGCTCCATCTGCTTGTCCAGCAGCGGCTTGACGCCCAGGTCGTAGGACCGCTCGAAGGTCGGGCCCATGACGATGGCGGTCAGGAACAGGGCCAGGCTGATGATCACCGGATTGGGTGGGCTCTGCTGCACGCCGATGGCGGTGCGCAGCAGGCCCAGCACCACCACGATGCGCACGAACGAGGTGGTCATGATCACGATCGACGGGGCCAGCGACAGCACCGTCAGCAGGCCGACCATCTGGACGACCCGCTCGGACAGGCCGGCGCCGGTGCCCAGGTTCACGTTGATCGCCGACGAGGCGAAGGCGGCGGCCGGCAGCACCGCCGTGCCGAAGGCGACCAGCACCGAGATGATGGCGGCGCGGCGCAGGTCCTGCGAATTGGCGCCGATGATGGACTTGATCAGGCCGCGCATCAGATCACGGGCTCCGGGGCGGGAACGGCGGGGGAGGGAGAGGCGGCGGCGGGTTTGGGGCCCCAGTCCAGCAGCTTGCCCTCGCCCAGCAGCATCAGGCGCTCCTCGCCGTCCAGGCTGAAGATCACCAGGCGTCGCGTGGGGTCCAGGGCCAGGCTCTCGACCACCCGCAGCCGGCGGATCTGGCGCGAGGTGACCAGCCGCGTCAGGGCGTCTGGCCCGAAGCGGCGCAAGGCGTAGGCGGCCAGGCCGATCAGGCCCAGGGTGACGGCCAGGGCGGCGATGGCGCGGATGAATTCGATGATGTTCATGACGCCTGGATCGACCAGCCCTGCGAGACAAGATGGCGCAGGCGAAACGCCCGGCCATGTCTGGTGTGCCTGAGGCTTCTTAATGCCGGATTAACCCTGTTTCTTCACCATGATCGCCATGGGTCCCGATGACATTCCCCTTTTTGGCATGCTCAAGAGCCGGCTTGGCTATCTGTCCGAGCGGCAGAAGGTCATCGCCCAGAACGTGGCCAACGCCAGCACGCCCGGCTATCAGCCGCGCGACCTGAAGGCCTATAGCTTCCAGGCCTCGCTGATGAACCAGGGCGCCAGCCAGCAGCCCTATCGCGGCGGCCGGGCCGTCCCGGCCGGCGGCGTCGCGATGATCGCCACCTCGGCCTCGCACATGGGGCCGTCCAACGCCCCCAGCGCCTGGCGGGCCACGGCGGGCGCCGATTCGGAAACCACCCTCGACGGCAACGCCGTGAGCCTCGAGGACCAGATGCTCAAGATGTCCGACGCGCGCATGAACTATGACGCCGCCGTCGGCTTCTACCAGAAGTCCCTGACCATGCTGCGCATGGCCGCCCGCAAGGTTAATGGCTGAGGAGGGATCAGATGCCCGAGATCAAGTCCAACTCCCTGTCGACCATGGCCGTGGCCACCTCGGCCCTGCGCGCCCAGCAGGGTCGCATGCGGGTCATCGCCGAGAACATCGCCAACGCCAATTCCACCGCCCGCACCCCCGGCGGCGACCCGTACCGCCGCCAGGTGCCGGTGTTCAAGCCGACCAAGATCGAGGGCGCCGAGGGCGTGCAGATGCTGCGCGTCGAGGACGACCAGAGCGACTTCAAGAGCGAGTACGATCCGGGCAATCCGGCCGCCGACGCCAAGGGCTATGTCAAGCTGCCCAACGTCAATTCGCTGGTCGAGGCGCTGGACATGAAAGAGGCGCAACGCGCCTACGAAGCCAATCTCAACGTCATCGAGACCGCGCGCTCCATGCAGTCGCGCACCCTCGACATGCTGCGCAAATAGGGGCTGACCGATGATCACCGCGCTCGCCGCCGCCAAGGCCTATGCTTCGCAAGGCGCCATGTCGGTCGGCTCGATCGGCGGCGGCGCCACCGCCGCCAAGGGCATGGACTTCGGGGACCTGCTGAAGTCGGCCATGACCGACGTCACCCAGACCTCCAAGGCCGCCGAAATGAAGGTCGCCCAGCAGGTGGCCGGCAAGGCCGAACTGATCGACGTGGTCACCGCCATCTCGTCGGCCGAGGCCAGCCTTGAGACGGTGATGGCCGTGCGCGACCAGGTGATCTCGGCGTATCAAGAGATCATGCGGATGCCGATCTAGGGATTGGCCCTGAGCGTCTGGTCAGGCTTCTGTTTCTCTCCTAGCACTCCGTCATTCCCGCCCTGAAATGAGGGGGATGCACCGCTGCTGGCCATGAGATTGCGGCGCCGAAAGCGGACCGGTTGCAGGTCTGTTCGAGAGTGGATTTCAGGGCGCCGACTAGATCAAGGACTTCAGCCGGTCGATCCCGGTGGCCTGCCGAACGATCAGGGCCGCAAGCGCATTGCCGTTCGCGGCATTGGTGAAGACGACGATCGCGCGCCCGCGGCGGGCGTCGCCGACGCCCAGCGTCTTGAAGATCCCGTAATTGCTGCCGCTGTGCTGGAACAGCGGGCCCGCCGAGGACTGTTCGAGTTCCCACCCCAGTCCGCGCGAAATGTCGCGCCCGCGCACGTCGAGCTGAGGGGTGAGCATCGCCCGCCGGGTCGCATCGCTGATCTCCCAGTCCGCCCGTCCCGGCCGGTCCATCACCAGCAGCATGAACTTCGCATAGTCGGACGCCGTCGTCAGGAGCCCGCCCGCCGAATTGACCAGCAGGTCGTGGGTCGACGGCGCCGTCTTGGGATCGGTCTCACGCATCGCCGCGATCGAATCCTCATAGGTCCATGACGCGATCGGCTTGCCCCACCGCGAAGCGACCCGAAGCAGCCGGTCGCCCAGCTCGCGCGTGGGCTGGGGGGGCAGCAGCGCCTGCTCGCCTTCCGGAGGCTCGGAATGGCCAAAGACCGCCGACCTGGCGATCTGTTCGTCCCAGCCGAAGCTGCTGTGAGACATTCCAGCCGGACCGAACAGCCTGGCCTGCATCACGCCGCCAAGGCCCATTCCCATGATGGTCTCGACGACCAACTGCAGCCAGATGAAGGCTTCGCCCGAATAGGTGTAGCTCGATCCGGGCGTGCTAGTTGTGACGAGCGGCGCGGAAGCCCAGTTGGGCAAGCCGGTCGAATGCGCCAGCACATGCCGGGCCGTGATCCGTTCCAGATTCGGGTCATTCCCCAGGTTCGCAGGCCGGCGGTAGGCGACGAGCGGCGTGTCGAGGTCCAGGCGCTTTTCATCGACCAGCCGCATCACGACATAGGCGAAGACCGGCTTGGTCATCGACGCCGCTTCAAACAACGTGTCCTCCCGCACCGGGTCGCGGGTGAGCACGTTTTTCACGCCGAAGCCGCGGCTCCAGGCGAGCTTTCCGCGGTCTATGACCGCAATGGCTACGCCGGGGACCCCGGCAATGCGCATGAAGCGTGGAAGCGCCGCAACCAGGTCTTCCGACGGAATCCAGGCGCCGTCGCCGTCCAAGGATCGGGCTCGCGGCCGGGCGAGGGCAGACGTCGACCCGCCGCTGACGGTCAGCGCCGCCGATCCCCTCAGCACAGCCCGCCGTGCGAACATCGTTCCAGAAGGGCTCATCTCGGTTTCCATAGGGCGGCGCGAGAGTCTCGCGTTCTGGCGACCGCATTTCAAGGGGCTGACCGTGCGTAGGCTGGCAGGATATCCTCGTCGGCGACGCGCACGGTCGAGAAACAGTTCGATCACGGAGACCTTCCGATCGCGACGGCTAGCCATTGCCGGTCTCGGTGAAAACCCACTCTGAAATAACGGGAATAGCCCGTTGCCGACCAAGCCCGTCGCCGGCGCCAGGACGGAGCTGTGGCGGGGGGCGCACAATGCTGGATGAGCGCCTTTATCAAGGACCTCGCCATGGCCGAGGAATGGCGCTGACTCGGATGGGGCGCAGCGCTCCAGCCCTCATTCCGCAACCGTCGCCCGTCCGCCCTGCTGGATGATCCGCGACAGGGCTTCCATCGAATAGGGTTTCTGCAGCAGGTCGAACCCCTGGCCTTCGCTATTGGCCAAGGCGTCGCTGTAGCCGCTGGTCAGGATCACCGGCAGGTCGGGACGGGTCTCGCGCAGTCGCTTGGCCAGTTGCAGGCCGTTGATCTCGCCGGGCATGACCACGTCGGTGAACACCACATCGAACGCGTCGGGATCGACCTCCAGCAGCGCCTGGGCCTGGACGGCGCTGCGGGCCAGGGTGACCGTATAGCCAAGATCGGTCAGCAACTGGTGGCCAAAGGCCCCGACCTCCACATTGTCCTCGACCATCAGCACGCGATGGCGCTGCGGCGCCACGGTCTCGGTAGACTCCAACGGGGCGGTCTTCTCGGCTAGGCGCTTGGCCGTGGCCGGCAGGTAGAGCGAGAAGGTGGCCCCCTGGCCCGGCAGGCTGCCGACCCGCACGTCGCCGCCCGACTGCCTGGCGAAGCCATAGACCTGGCTCAGCCCCAGGCCCGTGCCCTTGCCGACGGCCTTGGTGGTGTAGAACGGCTCGAAGATCCGCTCCATCTGGCTGGGGGCGATGCCGGGCCCGGTGTCGGTCAGGGCCACCACGATGAAGCGCCCCGACACCGCCGACGCGGCCCGCCCGCCGGGGATGACGTCGGACGTGGACACCTGGATCGACAGTCGGCCGCGCCCGCCCATGGCGTCGCGGGCGTTGACCGCCATGTTGATCAGGGCCGTCTCGTACTGGCCGCGGTCGGCCTCCACCGCGCAGGTCTCGCACGCCGACTCGACCTCCAGCACGACATTGGCCCCAACCAGGGTCTGCAGCATGGCCTGCAGCCGCCGGACGCTGTCGACGGCGTCGAACACGTCCATCTTCAGGGGCTGACGCCGGGCGAAGGCCAGCAGCTGGGCGGTCAGCTGCGCCGCCCGGTCCGCCGTCTCGCCGATCGCGTCGATATAGCGCCGCCGCCGGCGCTCATCGAGGTCTGGCCGGCGCAGCAGGTCGACGCTGGAGCGGATCACGGTCAGCAGGTTGTTGAAATCATGGGCCACCCCGCCGGTCAGCTGGCCGATGGCCTCCATCTTCTGGGCCTGGCGCAGGGCGGCGTGGGCGTCTTCCAGCTCGGCGGCGGTGCTGGTTTCCAGGGTGGCGTCGCGGCCCGAGATGTAGATGCGGTCCTTCTCGGCCACCAGGGTCCAGTGGACGGTGAAGACCCGACCCTCCAGGCCCACCACCCGGCTGGTGAAGTCCACCGGCGTCTTGCGGCCCCGGGTCACGGCGAAGTTGGCGGCCGCGTGCTCCTGGTCCTCAAGGGGCGCCAGATCCCAGAAGGGGGTGATGAACAGTGTCGTCTCGTCAAAGCCGAGGCGGCGGCTCCAGACCGGATTGCAGGCGGTCATCAGCCCGTCCAGCCCGCAGATGGCCAGGAAGTCGGCGCTCAGCTCCCAGGCGCGGCTCAGCTCGGCGGCGCGGGCCTTGATCTCTGCCTGCAGGCCCAGGTTCAGCCGGCGCAGCTCCTGCTCGGCCACATCGCGGGCGGTGTCGTCCCGGACCGTCAGCACCGCGCCGATCTGAACGCCGGCCTCGTCCCGGACCGGAGAGGCGCCGCCGATCGCCAGCACCGAAACCCCGTCGGGCCGCACGATGCGCCAGCGCGCCTCGCTGACCACCTCGCCCCGCACGGCACGGGCCAGCGGCAGGTCGGCGGGCGGATGCGGCGCGCCATCCAGGGTGCGCAGCGAATAGGCCTTGGCGTAGTCTTCAGGGCCGATCTTCAGGTGCGCCGCGCCGTGAATGCGCGCGGCTTCGGCATTGACCATCAGGAGGCGGCCGCTCGCGTCGGCGACCATCGCGCCCTCGGCCAGTTGGGCGTAGAACGCCGCCACCTGCTCGATCGCGAGATTGGAAATCGACTTGCGCCGTTTCCAGAACGCCACCTGCGCCTCCACCGCCGCACACCGATCCGGTCGATGCGAGAAATCGGACCGTTCAGCCCTGAGCGACAATAGGCTCATCCCGGCTGGGCCAAAACAAGGCCCAGGTTCGAGAACGCAAAGAGCTGTAGCGTCAAAGCCCAGCGAAGAAGCGCGGATCCAGGGCGAACACGCCGTGGGTCAAGGCGTAGATCGCATACCACAGGGCCGCATTGGCCACGGTCATGACCAGCACCGACAGGCCCAGCGGCCAATGGCTGGCGCGGCGCCTGGCGCGGCGGGCGTCGAAGGGGGCGGACTGCAGGGGCGAGGCCATCTGTGATCTCCGATTAACCCTCAACAGGATCGAGAGTGAGTCGGTTCCTCGCCACTGCGACATTCGCCGCGCGCCGCCTTGTCGCACCCGGGCTTTGCGTCGGTCGCGATCCGGGCGAGGGTAGGGCGCGCGCCGCCGGAGACCGCATGCCCGTTCCAGACGCCCTCATCACCCTTGAGCAGATCGGCAAGACCTATGACGGTGCGCCGGTGCTGACGGGCGCCAGCCTGTCGATCGCCCGGGGCCAGTTCGTGGCCCTGGTCGGCGGATCGGGGGCGGGCAAGACCACCCTGCTCAAGACCATCAACGCCCTGATCGTCCCGACCACCGGGCGGGTGCTGATCGAGGGCCAGGATGTCGCGGGCCAGCCGGGTCCCGCCCTGCGCCGTCGCATCGGCTATGTCTTCCAGGAGGTGGGCCTGTTTCCCCACATGACCGTGGCCCAGAACATCGGGATCACCCCCAGCCTGCTGGACTGGCCGGCCGACAGGATCGCCGGGCGGGTCGAGACCCTGCTCGATCTGGTCGCGCTGCCCCGCGATATCGCCGCGCGTCTGCCGGCCGAACTGTCCGGCGGCCAGCGCCAGCGGGTGGGCGTGGCCCGGGCCCTGGCGGCGGAACCGTCGATCCTGCTGATGGACGAGCCGTTCGGCGCCCTCGACCCCGTGACCCGCGTGGCCTTGGCCGAAGACGTCCGGCGTCTGCATGACGCGCTGAACCTGACCACGGTGATGGTCACCCACGATGTCGGCGAGGCGCTGCTGACCGCCGACCGGATCGTGGTCATGGCGGCCGGAGAGCGAGGTGGCGAGATCATCGCCGACGACACGCCCGCCGCCCTGCTGTCGGGCGGTCATGCCGATCCCCGCGTCGCCGCCCTGATCGACGCCCCGCGCCGTCAGGCCGAGAAGCTGGCGAGGCTCGCCCATGGATGATCGCCTGCATCAGGCCCTGGCCCTGCTGCCGGAGCGGCTGGGCTGGCACGTGGCCCTGTCGGCCGCCGCTCTGGCCCTGGGCCTGCTGATCGCCCTGCCGCTGGGCGTGCTGGCCGCGCGCCATCCCCGTCTGCGCTGGGTGTCGCTGTCGCTGGCCGGGCTGGTCCAGACCATTCCCAGCCTGGCGCTGCTGGCCCTGTTCTTCCCGCTGCTGCTGCTGCTGTCGGGCCTGAGCGAGCGGATGCTGGGCCACGGCTTTTCGGCCCTGGGCTTCCTGCCGTCGCTGCTGGCCCTGACCCTGTATTCGATGCTGCCGATCCTGCGGAACACCGCGGCGGGCCTGACCGGCGTTGACCCCGCCGTGGTCGAGGCGGCGCGCGGCGTCGGCATGACCGATCGCCAGCGGCTGTGGCGCGTTGAGCTGCCGATCGCCCTGCCGGTGATCATGGCCGGGGTGCGGACGGCGGCGGTGTGGACCATCGGCGCGGCCACCCTCTCGACCCCCGTCGGCCAGACCTCGCTGGGCGACTACATCTTCTCGGGCCTGCAGACCGAAGACTGGGTGGCGGTGCTGGTCGGCTGCGCGGCCTCCGCCGTGCTGGCCATGGTGGTCGACCAGCTGCTGGGCCTGATCGAGAGCGGCGTCGGACGGCGGGCTCCTGGTCGCTGGATCGCCGGCGTGGCCGGTCTGGCCCTCGGCCTCGTCGCGGCGCTGGCGCCCCTGGCCGGCGTGGCGTTGAGTCGGGGCCAGCCTGGCTACGTGATCGGGGCCAAGAACTTCTCCGAGCAATATGTGCTGGCCGAGCTGATGGCGACGCGGGTCGAGGCGCGCGGCGGCAGGGTCGAGCGCAAGATCAACCTCGGTTCGGCGGTGGCCTACCGCGCCCTCGCGGCCGGCGAGATCGACGCCTATGTCGACTATTCGGGCACCCTCTGGGCCAATGTGCTGGGCCGCAAGGACAATCCCGGCCGCCAGGCGGTGCTTGACCAACTGCGCACCGGTCTGAAAGAGCGCGATGGCGTCGTGCTGCTGGCCCCGCTGGGCTTCGAGAACGCCTACGCCCTGGCCATGCGCCGAGACACCGCCGAGCGGCTGGGGATCAAAACCCTGGCCGATCTCGCCGCCCGGGGCGGAGGCCTGACCATGGGCGGCGACCTGGAGTTCTTCTCCCGCCCCGAATGGAAGAGCGTCGAGACCGCCTATGGCCTGAGCTTCAAGGCCCGCCGCCAGTTCCAGCCCACCTTCATGTACCGCGCCCTGGCCTCGGGCGAGGCCGATGTGATCTCGGCCTTCTCCAGCGACGGGCGGATCGCGGCCGATGATCTGGTGCTGCTGGGCGACCCCAAGGGGGCCCTGCCGCCCTATGACGCGGTGATCCTGGTCTCGCCCAAGCGGGCCGGGGACAGGCGGCTGGTCTCGGCCCTGTCGCCGCTGGCGGGAAGCATCGACGTGAAGCGCATGCAGGCGGCCAACTACGCCATCGATCGCGACACGGGAAAGCTCAGCGCGGCGGAGGCGGCGAAGATGCTGGCGCGTTAGATGCTCCCCCTATGGGGGAGCTGTCGCGGAGCGACTGAGGGGGATAGCTGGGC
>Ga0209023_10000824_pt1 | contig 44211 bp, 38 predicted proteins | sample LakOneMetagenome_FD_187468 | JGI IMG/M metagenome (GOLD analysis project Ga0209023, IMG submission 187468) | Freshwater and sediment microbial communities from Lake Erie, Canada (SPAdes) (version 2) | ecosystem: Environmental > Aquatic > Freshwater > Lentic | place: Lake Erie, Canada...
GAGGCGTGGGCAAGCGCCGCGGAAAGTGGGTAATTGGGAAGACTGCCGTTGGTGGCGCGATAGGCCTCGGCATACATATCGTCGTAAACCGCCGCGCGATGCTGGCGCCACTCCTCGTTGGCGAGGAATGAGCGATGGCTTAGCGCATCGAAATGGCCTGCGAAGCGCTGCGCCATTTGCGCTGCAGGTGCGCCGCTGAGCAGGCTGTGATCGGCCAGCAGCCGGTGCAGTTGCTCATAACAGCGGGCCATTTCCGGCCACAGCGAGAACACCACGCCATAGGTCTGCAGCCCCAGCATCGCATAGTCGATCGCCGGGTCGATCGCATTGACCGCCTCGATCAGGTCGGCATCCAGGCCGCCGCCCCAACCCGAGCGCGGCTCGCGCCCTTCGAGCACAACGCCCAGCATGTCCTCAACCATGAAACGCGGGCCGGCGCAGACGCCGTGATCCGAATGGAATGAGAAGTTGCGATCAGCATAGGCCAGGATTGCTTCGGCATCGACTGCTCGATCAGGGCTGGCCATGTCCTCGTGCAGCGGCACGAACAGCATCTGGTGCATTACCATCCGAAGCCCGTCGATCACCCGGAACAGGTTCGACAGCACCGGGCTGAGCTCGCCATTGGGGCAAGGCCGGTCGCAGCGCAGCATCAGGTAGCTGGGCAGCGCAAGCACGCAGACCGACAGCCGCTCGACAAGGCCGACAGTCCAGCCGCGGCGGGCTTCGGGGAAGCGCCGCAGATAGGCTGTGCGGATCAGGCGCAGCAAAACCATCATTGGCCGCCAGTGCTGCCGCATTGCCTTCAATGCGCTGGCGTTCATCGGCTTTTCGGCCTGATAGCGATTGCCCGCATAGGGGCAGCCGCGCCAATCGGTCGGCACCGCAACCCGCGCGCTGGCAGGGAAGACATTGGCCTCGCCCACCTGGCGTCCGTCGGCATCGACGAACAAGTGGCCGGTCCGGAACACCGGCACGACCGCTTCGAGCCAGGCTATGTCGAGCTTGGTTCCCGTCAACTCTTCCATCAGCGACGCTTCATCCATCCAGCTTCGCGGTTGGGTGCGCTCTGGATCTGCCAAGGGGGATGGCATTGGCTGATTGTCGTGGCGCATGGGCCCGGGTGCTGCGTCTTGAGTGTGCAGGATCCCGGCATCGATCAGGCTTGCCAGCAGCGGTGCCACTTCGCTCCAGCCAAGACCGGACCACTCGGTCGCGGCGTCGGCGCGAAAGAACGACTTGCCCGGCAGACCCGTGCCGAACGCGAATTGGCGCGGATCGTCGAAAGTCACTTCTTTGTCGAGGTAGTAAAGTGTCAGCTCTGGCTGGCCGTCGGCACCCTGGCCGTTCTGTACCCAGGCAGCCCGGGCCATCGGCAGAAACAGGTGCTGCCGGCGGTCAAGCGCCGGAGTAGCATTATCCTGTTGTGCCGAATGCACGCCCTTCACTGGCGACCCCTCCTGTTGTCTTGGAGGGAAAACGCTGCGGCGGCCCAAAAAATTCCCATGCGAAACAAAAATAATTTCGGCGGAATATTTCGCCCTTCCGATCCGTTGATGGGGCGGTGAACCAGTTTCGGGCGGGGGATATGGCGGTCGCGTTTTCCAGAACTACCAGGGCATTGGCTTCTGATCGCGGGGCGGGAACCACGCTGGCGCTGGCGCTGGCAAGCCTACTATTCGTGACTTGGCTGGCCTGGTTCTTCCTTGGCCGGGTGACGGTATATGAGGTTTCGCGCGCTGCCCATGTCGAGGTCACTTCGGCCTCGCGCGGGATCGCGATTGTCGAAGGCGGACGGCTGGTTGCCTCCGGGCTCTATGTCGGGCGCAGGGTCAAGGCCGGCGAAGTGCTGGCCGAGCTTGATGCCGATTTGCAGAAAGCCCGGCTGGTCGAAGCCGAAGCCCGGCTGGCGGGCTATCCGGGCCGCCTGCAGGCACTCGAAGCGCAAAAGCGCGCTGCGGGCAGCGCCGGGCAAGGCGCGGCGATCGCTGCCGGGGCCGATGCCCGCGCCGCACAATCGCGCGCGCGCGCGGCGCAGAACGACGCCGGTTTCCGCAAGGACTATGCTGGGCGGCTCAGAAACGATGTCGGGACCGGCGGTACCGCGCAGGCCGATGCCGAGCGCGCCGAAGCCGAAGCCCGCAGCGCTGTGGCCGAACGCGAAGCCCGCCAGGCCGAGGCCGGACGCGTTGCCGGTGCGGCGCGGATCGCTCAGGCCGACCGGGCCGGGCAAGCCGCCCAGGCCGATGAAGCCATGTCGGGCTTGCGGAGCGAACAGGCGGCAACCCTGGCGCTGATCGAGCGACTGCGGTTGGAACTGAGCGAGCGCCAGATCCGTGCGCCGAGCGACGGCGTGATCGGCGATGTCCTGCCCTTGCAGATCGGGCAGATTCTGCCGGCCGGAGCGCGGCTGGCGACTCTGGTTCCGGAAGGCAGCCTGCACATCGTCGCTGCCTTCGACCAGTCGCGCGGGCTTGGACGCCTTAGCGAAGGGCAAGCTGCCCGGATGCAGTTCGATGGTTTCAGCTGGACCCAATACGGCGATATCAAGGCCCGGGTCGAGCGGGTCGCGGCCGAGGGGCGCGACAATCTGTTGCGGGTCGAACTGGCGATGCCCGTCAGTGGTAATAGCGAGCTGCCGCTCCGCCACGGAATGACCGGGCAGGTCGAAGTTGCGATCGAGGAAGTTTCACCTGCGACCCTGGTCCTGCGCGCGATCGGGCAGGCGGTCTAATGGGCAAGCCCGGTCGGCGCCGCCTGCTGGCGCCCGAAGTTGTCCAGACCAGCGCGATGGACTGCGGCCCGGCCGCGCTCAAATGCCTGCTCGACGGGCTGGGTCGGCCGATCAGCTATGGCCGCCTGCGCGAGGCTTGCCAGACCAGCGTCGATGGCACCTCGATCGACACGATCGAAATGGTCGCGCGGGACCTGGGGCTGCAAGCCGAGCAGGTGCTGGTCCCGGCAGACTTCATCTGCCAGGGCGGACCTGGCACTCTCCCAGCGCTGGTGGTGGTTCGCCATGCCGAGAACTTCACGCATTTCGTGGTGGTCTGGTCGCGTCACGGCCAGTGGCTGCAGGTGATGGACCCGGCGGTTGGTCGGCGCTGGGTGCGTGCCCCAGTCTTCGAGCGCGAAGTGTTCCGCCACGAGCAAAGCGTCGATGCCCACGACTGGCGCGACTGGTGCGACAGCGGCGAATTTCTCGAACCGTTCAGCCAGCAATTGGCCGCATTGGGCTTTGGCGCACGCGAAGCCGAGGAAGTGTTGGGCGAGGCCAAGGCCGATCCCGGCTGGTTCGGCTATGGCGCGCTCGACGCTTCGGTCCGGCTGGGAGCGGCGCTGGCCGAGGCCGGCGGGCTGCGGCGCGGTCGCGAGGCGGTGCGGGTGGTTTCAGCGCTGTTCCGCGATACCGCCGCAAGCGGCCATGACATCTATGCGCTGATCCCGCCGTCCTATTGGTCGGCCCGGCCCGACCTGGCCAACACCGACGCCTCGCGCGAACGGCTGGTGATCGCTGGCGGGGTGATGCTCAAGGCCGGGGAGCTTTCCGGACTCGAGGCGCTCGATCATCAGCTTTCTCCCGAACTGGTCGCCGCGCTCGGTGAAGCGCCGCCCAGCCCGTTGCGGCAGGCCTGGCAGTGGCTGCACGAGGATGGCGCGATGCGTCCGGCAACGATCGGACTGGCGATTGCCGCCCAGGCGCTAGCCTTGCTGGTTCAGGCGCTGTCGTTCCGCGCTCTGCTCGATATCGCGAACGAGCTTGCACTGCCGGTCCAGCGGTTGATCGCACTGGGTGCGATTGCCTTGCTGGCACTGCTGACCGGGCTGATCGACTTCGCCCTGGCGCGGCAATCGATCCGGCTTGGCCGCCAGCTTGAAGCCGTGCTGAGGCGTGCGATCCTGGCCAAGTTGCCACGGCTGCACGATCGCTATTTCCAGAGCCGCCCGATCACCGACATGGCCGACCGCAGCCACAACCTGCACATGGCGCGAGGCCTGCCGGCGCTGTTGATCCAGTCGCTGCAAGCCGCGACCGATCTGGCGCTGACTTTCGCCGCGATCGCCTGGTTCGCGCCCGAGGCGATCGGCTGGGCGCTGGCTTCGCTGGTCGCCGCGCTGGCGGTGCCGCTGCTGCTCCAGCCGCTGTTCAATGAACGCGAGCTGCGGGTGCGCAACCACGGCGCGGCGCTCTATGGCTTTTTCCTCGATTCCCTGCTGGGGCTGGCACCGATCCGGGTCCACCGCTCCGAACGGGCTGTGGCGCGACAATACGAAGGGCTGCTGGTCGATTGGGTCCGCGCCTGCCGCAGCCAGGCGCAGTGGCAGGTGGCGGGCGAAGGCCTGCAACTGGCGCTCGCCACAGGCTTTTCCGCCGCGCTGATCCTCAGCCACTTTGCCGTCAGCGCGGGCGTTTCGGGTGCCGACCTGCTGCTGGTGTTCTGGGCGATGCGGCTGCCCGCAGCGGCCGACCGCGTCGGGCAACTGGCGCGGCGCTATCCGGTGGTGCGCAATGCCTTGCTGCGGCAAATGGAACCGCTCGACGCGCTGGAAGAGGAAGGTCAGGACCAGCTTGGATTGCGGCGTCCGGCAGGCGGAGCCGTGGGGATCGACATCCGCGGTGGGCGCGTGCTCGCCGGGGGCCATGAAGTGCTGCGCGAGGTCGAGCTCTCGATCAGGCCTGGCGAGCATGTCGCAATCGTCGGCAAGTCGGGCGCAGGCAAGAGCACGCTGCTCGGCGTGCTGCTGGGCTGGCACAAGCTGGAGGCGGGCGAAGTTCTGGTCGATGGCGAGGCGCTGCGCGGAGAGCGGCTGCTGCAATTGCGCCAGGTTACCGCCTGGGTCGATCCGCAGGTCCAGATCTGGAACCGGACCTTGCTCGACAACCTGACCTTCGCGGTCGAGGAGCGCGATTTCTCGCAGGTGCGCCACCTGGTCGAGGCATCGGGACTGATGGGCGTATCGAGCCGCTTGCCGAGTGGACTGCAAACCGCGTTGGGCGAAGGCGGCGGGTTGCTTTCGGGCGGCGAAGGGCAGCGGGTCAGGCTGGGCCGGGCGCTGCTGACCGACGGTTCGCGACTGGCCTTGCTTGACGAGCCATTCCGCGGGCTCGACCGCGAGCAGCGTCGCAGTTTGCTCCAGTCGGCGCGCGGCTGGTGGCGCGATACGACGCTGCTTTGCGTCACCCACGACATCGCCGAGACGCTCGATTTTGACCGGGTGCTGGTGATCGAGGACGGGCGGATCGTCGAAGACGGCAATCCGCGCCAGCTGGCGCACGCTCCCAGCCGCTACCGCGCGCTGTGCGAGGCTGAGCAGAACGTGCTGCGCGGCATGTGGGGCGAAGCGCGCTGGCGGCGCTGGAAGGTCGGCGGCGGCCAGGTCGAGGAAGCGGCGGTGGCGGCATGAAGGAGCTGTGGCTCGATACGGCCTGGTGGCCGCTCGCCGAGCTTGGCGCCGCGCTTGATGCGCTGGCTGGGCGCAGCGGCTCGGCTGGTTCTGACGACGATCCGGTCGGCCCCGGTCGCCCTCCGGCGGATTCGCGGCTCGTTCACGAATGGCTGGTCTGGGCTGGAGAGCGGGCCGGGGTCGAGGTGCTGCCGGTCGAAACCGATCTGGCCGCGCTCGGGCGGTTCCTAGAGGACGGCGGTCCGGCGATTATCCTGCAGGACTATGCGGGAGAATCCGGGTTCCTTGCCTTGCAAGGCAGCGCGCGGGGCAAGCTGAAGCTGCTGGGCCGCGATGGCCGCACTGTCAGGGTCCGCCAGCATGAGGTTTCTGGCCTGCTCAGCCGAGTGCACGCCGAACGGGTCAGGCCTGAGGCCGAGCGGATCGTCGCTGCGGCCGGGGTGCATCTGCGCCGCGCCGAAGCGGTTTGCTCGGCGATGGTTGCGCATCGGATTTCAGGCGAGACATTGGGCGGGATCTTCCTGCTGCGCCTGCCCGCCAGCGCTAGCTTTGCAAAGCAGCTGCGCCAGGCCGGATTGCTGCGGCGGCTGGTCCATATCGTGGCCCTGTTCGCGCTGCTCTATGCGGCGGAGATCTGGGGTTGGCAGCTGATCGGCGGAGCCACGCTGGGCGGCCGGATCGATTGGGGCTGGCTGGCGGCCTGGGTTTTGTTGCTGGTCTCGCTGCTCCCCACCCGGCTGCTGGCTGGCTGGTTCGAAGCGAGCTTCGCGCTCGATGTCGGGCGGCTGATGAAGGGGCGTTTGCTGGCCGGAGCACTGGCCTTGCCGCTCGACAAGGTCAAACGCAGCGGCGTGGGACAACTGATCGGCGAGGTGATGGAAGCCCAGGCGCTCGAAGGCATGGCGCTGGCGGGCGGCTTCGCGGTGCTGGTCGGCGCGCTCGAACTGGGCTTTGCCACCTGGGTGCTTGGCCTGGGGGCGGCACCTGGCCCTCATGTGCTATTGCTCGGGCTGTTTGCTACCCTTGCTGTGACGCTTGGGTTACTGTTGCACCGGGCGATGAAGGGATGGACCGGCAAGCGGCTGGGCATGACCAATTACCTGATCGAGGCGATGGTCGGCCACCGTACCCGCCTCGCCCAGGAACGCGCCGGACGCCGCGACGCCGCCGAAGACGGGCAACTGGCCGGCTATTACACCAGCTCGCAGCAGATGGACGCCATCGCGGTCCGGCTGGGGTCGGGCCTGGCAATGGCCTGGCAACTCTGCGCCTTGCTGGCTCTGGGGCTGGCCCTGGCAGTTCCAGGCGCGGTTTCACCGGCCCGGCTGGCGATTAGTCTGGGCGGGATGATGCTGGCTCAGCGTGCGCTGGGCGGGATCGGCAATGGCCTCTCCAGTCTGTCGCGCGCCGGCTTTGCCTGGCGTCAGATCGCGCCGACCTTCCTCGCCGGTCGCCGCCCCAGCGAAGCCGGGGCGATCGATCCGGCCGCGAGGAATGGGCAGGCAGGCCGCTCAACCGTGATCGAGGCACGCGGGCTGCGCTTTGCCCACGACGATCGCAGCGAGCGGGTGCTCGACAACGTCAGCCTGGCGATTGCGCGCGGCGACCGGATCCTGATCGAAGGTCCCTCGGGCGGCGGCAAGTCGACCCTGGCGAGCGTGCTCACCGGGCTGCGCCGCGCCGATGCAGGGCTGCTGCTGCTTGACGGTCTCGATCGTCCGACCGTCGGCGATGACTGGCACCGCCACGTCAGCGCCGCGCCGCAATTCCACGAGAACCACATTCTGGCCGGAACGCTGGCTTTCAACCTGCTGATGGGGCGCTGCTGGCCGCCTTCACCCACCGATCTCGCCGACGCCGAGGCGCTGTGCGAGGAGCTTGGTCTGGGCGAACTGTTGCGCCGGATGCCGGGCGGGATTAACCAGCGCGTCGGCGAGACCGGCTGGCAGCTGTCGCACGGCGAGCGCAGCCGGATCTTCCTTGCCCGGGCGCTGCTGCAGCGCTCGGACGTGACGATCCTGGACGAGAGTTTCGCCGCGCTCGATCCGGCGACCATGGAGCGCTGCCTTGCTACCGCGCTCAAGCGTTCCGAAACGCTGGTGGTGATCGCGCACCCCTAGATTTCTGCTGGGGACAGATCCTCAATCGTGGACAGATCGAGTTGGTCTGCTCCGCGCCGAAAGTGCAGCAAGGCAAATTCTTGCGTGCCGGTCAGGTCCGCTTCCTCGGCGGCAGCACAGCGCGCTTCGAGATCGCTCCAGAACTGTTCCCGCTCCATGCCCATGGCGGCGATGTGGGAATCGGATAGGAATGCGCGGGCGAATCCTGCGTCGATCCTGCGGCGCTCGCTGAACAGGCTGATCCCCGCCCCGCCAATTGGCGCGCGGCCGCGTTCGGCATGGTGCGGATCATGACGCGCCACGTCGGGAGTATCCAGCGCTGCAAACAGCAGTTGGACTCGCGAGAACACTGCGCCAGCTTCCTGTGCGATCGTCTGGTCACCCTTGTCGCCCAGCGGGGTCTTGCGGCCCAGCACATAGCTTAGCGGGTGGATGTGGGGCAGCGACAACGCGCCATGTACGACAAAGAACGAGCCATCCCGGTCAAGGCAGCGGCTGACGCCCTTGGCCACAGCGACGTCGTCGAGCCAGTGCAGCGCCTGCGAAATCGTGATCGCGTCATAGCGCCCGTCGTGCTGCGGCAACCGGTTGCAGTTTTCATGGACCAGCCCGAGCTTCACCCCGCGTGCCGATGCTTCGGCGCGGGCGGCTGCGACGAAACCGCGCGACAGTTCCATCGCGGTTACACGGTCACTGTGGCGGGCCAGTTCGAGCGCCAGGTTGCCTGGCCCTGCTGCCAGGTCGAGCACCGGCGTGGTACGGTTGACCCTGCCCAGCGCGACGATCCGCTCGGCGATCGCGCGCGGAAACGGGCGGTGGTCGAGATAGTCGCGAGCCATCGACTGGTCATAGCGCGAAAGCTCAGCAGCGGGATCGATCAGCACCCCGGCCTGGTGCATTGCGCCGATCGTTCTGGCCACACGCTTGCGCTCAGCCGTGTCGTTGGCCGGCTGGCCCAGTCCGACCAGAGCGTCGATCGCCTTGGCAACTGGCATGCCGCTGCGGCGTCCGAACAGCGCAAAGGCCAGCCGCTCGCGCTCGTTCAGCCAGAACTGAGAATAGGGTTCGCATTCGCCCGCGACATAGCAAGCGCCATCGGCGGTGTAGGTCAGCGCGTAATTGGGCGAAGCGCGCAGCCGATAGGGCAAGGCTTCGATTGCATTTGTAGCCATTGTGCTGTTTCAACGCGCGAACCCGGCCAAAAATTCCCGGACCTTGGTAAATGTCCCGAGAATAATTTTCCGCCCGGTCCGTTGAAGCTGGTGGAGGTGCGATGACGAGTGCGCAAACAGACGATCCCGGAACCCCGTTTCCGGACCGGCTGGTCGCATTCATCCCGCGCCTGCGCCGGTTCTGTCATGGCCTGAGCGGCGACCGCGACCGTGGGGACGACTTGCTTCAAGCCACGGTGGAGCGGGCACTTGCCCGCCAAACGCAGTGGCAGGAGGGTACCTCGTTAGGGAATTGGTTGATGCGGATTGCCAGTAATCTGAACATCGATCGGCTGCGGAGCGACAAGGTTCGCGGAACTGCAGTAGAGATCGATGAAATGGAAGATCTGCCAGGCGAGGATGCCCTGGCCTTGCTTGAGTTCCGTTCGGAACTGGGAGCGGTCTCGGCGGCGCTCCAGGACATGCCGTGCGAATTGAGCGCGGTGCTGGCCTGTGTGGTGCTTGACGATCGCAGCTACCGCGAAGCGGCGGAGATTCTGGAGATTCCAATCGGCACGGTGATGAGCCGGATGTCTCGGGCGCGGCAATTCGTCGATCACTATGTCCGGCGCGGTCCGGAAAGGATGGCGGCGGCATGAACGGCGAAGACGACAAGATTTCCGCGTGGATCGATGGCGGTCTGGACGCAGAAGGGACTGAGGCCATGGAACTCGAGGCCAATTCGAATGAAGCAATCGCGCTGCGCGCGGTCCGGTTCCGCAAGCTTGACGCGCTGGTGCGCGAGGCGATTCCGCTTGACGATCAGGTCCCGGACGAACTGCTTGCCCGGCTGGGCCTGCCTGCAGCGCGGCTCGCGCCGGATAACGTCGTCAGCCTGGCAGATGCGCGTGCCTCCCGCCTTGGTGGCGAGACGCCGACGCCTCCTCGGTTCTGGCAGTCGCTGACCAGTGGAAGGCTTGCCGCGCAGTGGGTTCTGCTGCTTGGACTGGGGCTGAGCGGTGTACTCTACCTGTCCAATCCTACGCAGTTCGGTCCGCAAGCCGATTACCACGCGCTGGGCGATGCCACCCGCGCTGGTGAGCTTGTGCAACAGCCTAATGCCGTGGCCATGTTCGCGCCCGGCACCGACCAGCTGCGAATTCGGGCGCTGCTGAGCAATGCTGGTGTACGCGTGATAGGCCAGCCATCGGCTGAAGGCGTCTGGAAGCTCAGCGCACCTGTCGAAAAGCGCGATGCGATCCTGCAGCAGTTGCGGAACGATCCTGCAGTGGTGATGGCGCAGCCGCTCGATGGTGGGGTCGGGCAATGAATCGTGCGCCTTTCCTGCTCGCCATCCTGGCGTTGCTCACGCTGCTGCCGTTGACGGGCGGCATGATAGCCCGCGCCGACGATGTCGCAACCGCACAGCCGCCCACAGCCGCGCAAGCAAACGCGCGCCGGGTGATGGTGATGCTCGATCTGCCGGCCGACCACATGCGTGCGGGCAGCAGCTATGGCGGCGACTACGGTGACTCGCTGGGCGAGCGCCAGCGGCTGCAGGCCGCACGCAAGTTGGCCCGTGAACACAATCTGACCTTGCTCGAAACCTGGCCGATGGCGTTGATCGGAGTGAACTGCGTGATCATGCAGATCAACGACGACCGCACGGTCGAGGCCGTGGTCAGCGAGATGGAAAAGGCATCCGGGGTTGCCTGGTCACAACCGTACAACGAATTCCAGATGCAAGGCGCCGCGCCGCCTGGGCCACTCCCCGGTGCCTATAACGACAAGCTCCTGCCGGCTCAGCCGGCCGCTTCGCGTTGGCACCTGGCGAACTTGCACAAGGTTGCTACCGGGCGCGGGGTGACAATCGCGATCATCGACAGCCGGATCGAGACCGGCCACCCTGACCTGGCCGGGCAAGTCGGCCCAGTGCAAGACTTCGTTCCCGGCCGCCCTCTGGCCGAACAGCATGGAACCGGCGTAGCCGGGATAATTGCGGCCCGTCCCAACAACGCCATGGGGATCGCCGGAGTGGCGCCGGGCGCACGAGTCCTGTCGCTGCGGGCCTGCTGGGAAAAGACTCCGCGCGGTGCCACCGTTTGCGACAGCCTGAGCCTGGCCAAAGCGTTGACCTATGCGATCGAGAATCACGCCGACGTGATCAACTTAAGCCTGTCCGGTCCGCCCGACCGACTGATCTCGACGCTGATCCAGACCGCATTCCGCCGCGGCAGCGTGGTGGTTGCTGCAATCGACGAAGCGCACCCTGCCGCCAGCTTTCCCGCCTCGCTTCCCGGCGTGATCGCGGTGGGTGATGAACGCTTGTCAGATCGTTCCGGAAGCGCTTACATTGCCCCCGGTTTGGATGTGCCTACCACAGAGCCGGAGGGAAGATGGAATATCGTCAGCGGCAGTTCCTATGCCGCGGCGCATGTCAGCGGACTGGTCGCACTGCTCCGCCAGTTGTCAGGCAAGCATAGTTCCGCCGAAGCCCTGCTTGGACCTCATGGAACGATCAACGCCTGCGGCGCCATGTCGCGGATCTCGCGGCTGGACCGCGCATCTTGCGAAGCGCGGCGCTGAACGCACGCGCCTGACCGTTCTGGCGCTTTCGATTGGTCTGACCTTTGCCCATCCCGGGCAGGCCCAGATTGCGGGCGGCATAACCGTCGACTCCAACCAGCTGTTTCGTGGTGAAACGATCAGTGGTGACAATCCCGGCCTGACCTTTGCATTCAGCGTGGACGATCGCAGCGGGCTATTCGCGGGTGCGGACGTCAGCTTTGCCAGCGGGCCCGACACCCCCCGCTTTACAGCATCCAGCCAGTATGCCGGTTATGCCCTGCGCAAGGGTTCTGTGTCATTGGAAGCTGGGGTGGTCCACCGCGATTACTGGCGGATCATGGACGATGCCTACCGGCCCGACTATTTCGAGGGTTTCATCGGCCTCAGCAACAGCCGGGGCCGCGTTAGGGTTTATGTCGCACCCGACTACCTCCAGGACGGCCGCAACACCTATTACGGCGAAATCGATGCGCGGCTGGCCAAGGTTAGGTCGTGGAAGCTGACGGGGCATCTCGGGTTGGCATTGATCCCCCATGACCTGACCGACCCGCGATCAAGTTTGATAAGCTATGAGGACTGGGGATTGAACGCCACACGCAAGCTTGGTTCCCTTGATCTTAGCTTAGGGGTGGCCGCTACTAATTATCCCGTCTTTGGCGAACGCGGCAATATGCGCTTCAAGGCGTCGCTGAGCCGAGCGTTCTAGTGGATCAAGCTGTCCGTCGTCAGAACATTTGGCACAGATCGCGGCGCAAAATCCGAACTCTGAAAGCAAATGTCAGCCAGTCACCCAAGCAAGCTGAACGGATGGCTGGTTTCGGTAATCAAGTTTGTGCCAGCGAACGGCTGCAATTCAGGCGGGAGCCGACTCAAAACCATCGTATCAGGCAAGTGCCTCGTCCGCGGCTTCGCGGTGGAACAGCAGCGCCTGGTCGATGGTGGCGGCAACCGTGGCTGGGCTGAATGGCTTGGTGATCAGATAGGTTGGCTCGGGGCGCTTGCCGGTCAGCAGCCGTTCGGGGAAGGCGGTGATGAAGATTGCCGGAACGTCTGCGGTGGCGAGGATGTCGTTGACTGCATCGATCCCGCTCGATCCGTCGGCCAGGCTGATATCGGCCAGGATCAGTTCGGGATTGGTGCGCGCGGCCAATGCGGCGGCTTCAGTGCGGGTCCGGGCGATCCCGGCGACCTTGTGGCCAAGCGATTCCACGATCGACTTGATGTCGAGCGCGATGATCGCCTCGTCCTCGATGATCATGACCTTGGAGCGCAATCCTTTGCCAATCGCCGCCCGCGCCAGGGTGATTTCGGCGCTGACATCAGCGACGGTGCTACCCAGAATTTCGGCCACTTCGGCCTCTGAGAACTCCTCCACAGTGGTAAGCAGCAGCGCTTCTCGAGCATAGAGCGAGAAGCTGGACAGCAGCCCATCTTTCCCTTTGCCGCTGCGCATTCCGCGCCACAGGCGGTGGAACACGCGGTAAAGTTCAAGCCGGGGCGGCGCATCGGTCACGAAAGTTGCAGGCATGGCGAGCAACGCTTCAAGCACTTCGCGCACCGCCTGGTCACCCAGAGTTTGCGATCCGGTCAAAGCGCGCGCATAGCGGCGCAGATAGGGCAGCTGCGGAGCGATTTCGGCTTTCAGCGACATGGGTGCTCCTTGGTTCGGTGACGATAAAACCGCGCCTGCACGAAAAAGTTCCGTGCATCATGAAACTTTTTTCGCGCTGGCGGGTTCTTAGCTCGCATCTCAAGCCTCGGGCAGGACAATATGGTCGAAAAAAAGAGCAGAAAGGGACGCGCTATGTACGGTTCCGCAATGGCCTTTGACCCGGTGACGGCGGCTTTGCAGCAGTTGCACCAGGCTGTCGCCAGCGAAGAGGTGCCCGACGAATTCCTGCGCATTCTCGATGAAATCGACGCTGGGATCGCTGCGGCCAAGCCCGCTGCGCCGCAGTGACCCAGCTTGCGCCCGATCCGGTTGACACAGCAGCATCGATCGAGGCCGACCGGATTTTCCGTGACCAGCTGGTCGCCCTGATCCCATCGCTGCGGACCTTTGCACGCGGGCTGTGCGGGACGCGCGACCTGGCCGACGACATGGCCCAGGACGCCATGCTGCGCGGCTGGGCGGCGCGGGCCAGCTTCATCCCGGGCAGCAATTTCCGCGCCTGGATGTTCATGATCCTGCGCAACCAGTTCTACACGACTATCCGCAAGAACCGCCGCACCGTCAGTCTCGAGCCGGAGCTGGCCGAGCGCATGCTGGTCGAAGCCCCGGCCCAGCAGCATCAGATCCACCTAGCCGATGTGGCCAAGGCGCTGCTGCAGCTGCCGCCCGAACAGCGCGAAGTGCTGCTGCTGATCGGGGCCAACGGGCTGTCTTATGATGAGGCGGCCGAAGTCGCCGGCTGCGCGATCGGCACGATCAAAAGCCGGCTCGCCCGTGGGCGCAAGGCCTTGGCCGTGCTGATCGATGGGCCAGCCGACATATCTCCTCCGGGTGAGGCGGCCTAACTCATGCCGCATTGGCTGGCGACGCTGCGCGCCCAAGTCGGCCGAATTGCCGATGGAAACTATGTTCCGGGTGATACAGACTGCACCGGCGCTCCCGATGAACTGCGGGCCCTGAGCGTGGATATCGATCGGCTGGCGGCAATCCTGGCCGAACGCGACACAATTCGCGCCGCACTGGCGCTTGAGGTCCATCACCGGGTCAAGAACAACCTCCAGATCGTTGCCAGCCTGCTGAGCTTGCAAGCGGGCCGGACCAAGAGCCCAGAGGTGCAAGAGGCCCTGGTCCAGACCCGTGAGCGGATCGAGGCCCTGGCGCTGGTCCAGCATGCGATCTACGAGCAGGCCAATGACGGCGGGCAGCCCAGCCTAGACGTCGCCAACCTGATCCACGAACTGTGCGCCCAGTTCCGCCGAACCCACAGCAATCGGCCGGAAATCGCTTTTTCCTGTGAATCGGTGTCTTTGCTGGTTCCGCTCGACAGCGCCTTGCCGCTGGCGCTGTTCGCGGTCGAGGCGGTGACCAATGCCTATGCCTATGCCTTTCCCGATCGGCGCAAGGGTTCGATCCGGTTGCGCTTCACGGTCAGCAAGTCGGGTCTGGCCCGAATGGCGGTGATGGATGACGGAATCGGCTATGTCAGCGCAGACAGCGAGCGGACCACCGGGCGCTTGTTGATGGGCGGCTTTGCCCGGCAGCTCCAGGGCAAGTTCGCGATCTCCAGCAAGCCTGGCGCCGGGACGACTGCGCGGCTCGATTACCGGACACTGGACTACAGCCTGTCCCGCCCGGCAGTGCTGCCAGGCGGGATCAGCATTCCTTAGCGACCGCCGTACATCACTACCGAAAAGATATAGCCGTTTGACGCTCTGACCAGCACGAAACGGTCATAGCTGCGGCGCCATTCATAGCCCTGCGGCGGGCGGCGCAAGCGGTATTCGCGGTAATCGACCCGCTGCGCGTCGCGCCAGTCACCATAACCCATCCGCTCGCCGCGCGACCATCGGTGGTTGCTGCCGCGATTTCTCTCCCAACCGCGGTGGCGGCCATTGTCCCAGTGGCCGTTCTGATCATGCCAAGCTCCGCGCTCATGCTGGCGGTTATGCTGGCGATTCTGGCCGCGGTCGGCCACCAGCGCCGTGCCGGTGACAAGGGCAAGCAATGAAGCCCCGATTATCATGCGTTTCATGGGCAATTCCCGTGGGCGCAAAGCGCGCCAGGCAGCACGCCCGAATGTCCGGGGTGCCGCAGGAACAACTTTCGGCAGCGCCGAATGTTCCGGTCAACCGGACTTAGCCGTGGGTAATGGTGACGCGGGTTCCGGGGTGGGCGTCGGCGATATCAACCTCGGCATCGAGTTGCCCGGCCAGGGCCTCGACAATCCCGGTGCCCAGCCCTGGCTTGATCCTCGTGCTGTCCTTGGGAAAGCCGATTCCGTCGTCTTCGACCGTCAGTACCCAGCCGCTGTCCTGCGAGCGGAAAGTCACCGCGATACGGCCGCTGCGCCCGCCACCCGGAAAGGCATGCTTGAGTGAATTGATCACCAGTTCGGTGACGATCAGCCCGAGGCTGACCGAGGTCCGCGCATCGACAATGCTCGCATCGACGTCGGGTTCGAGGGACAGCTGGCTATGCTCGGGGATCATCGAGGCGGAGATGCTTTCGCACAGTTCGCTGAAATAACTGCGCAGCGCAACCTCGCTTTCCTGCGTGATGGCCAGCTGGCGCTGCAAGGTGGCGACCGACATGACCCGGTGGTGGGCATCGCTGAGATGGCGGCGGGCTTCTTCGGAATTGACCTTGCGCGCGCTCTGCAACAGCACGCTGGCGATGATCTGCAGGCTGTTGGCGACGCGGTGCTGCAGTTCCTTCATCAGCAACTGCTTTTCTCGCAGCAGCTCGTCCTTCTGCTGATCGGCCAATCGCGAGGCGGTAACATCGGTGACGGTCAGGACGAGCAGCACTTCGCCTTCGTCGATCGGATAGTCGAGGCGGTGCGCGCCCAGTACCAGCAGGCAATCGGGCTCGTCTGGCCGGACCAGTTTCATTTCGTAGGCTTCAATCTGCGGCTCGCCACCGGCAATCGCTCGGAGCAGCTTGGCGAGCTTCGGGGATTTCCATTCGCCGCCACCCAGATCGGCCAGTTTCTCCCGCGGGGTACACCGGCGCGCGATCTTGAAATCGCGGTAGAAGGTGGTGCTGGCAGCAACGATCCGGATCTCGCTGTCGAGCAACAGGACCGGGGTTTGCGATGAGATGATCAGCGCCAAAGCCAGTGTGCTGGCTGGCGGCGTGGGGCCTTGCGTTAGACTATCCATGGGCGAAGGCCCTTCCAATTGCCGATGCCGCAGTGGGACATCGCAGGCACCGGATTACATATCGGGATGGGCCTGGGGGCAATTGCGTTGCCTATACCACAGGGCCAGCGGATCGCCCGCACGCAATCGGCGAAAAGTGGGCCCGCCACCCCGAATGATCGGAATGGCGGGCCTTATGAATGCCTGGGACGCGGGGGGAGGGTGTCAATTCAGGCACTCAGTCTGGAAATTTACTGCCCGTTCGTGTGCAGGCGTCGGTAGAGCTGGTCGATCCGGTCTTGCAGCCGAGCCTGACCGCGTGCCGAAAGGTTGCCCATCCGGTCATGCCGCATGCGGCGCTCACGATTGCGGATAGAATAGAGTTCGCGCTGCACGCTGGTTGCTTCGCCGCGGCGCAACTGACGCTGCGCATCGGCGCTCTGGACGTATTGCTCAAGCCAGGAGACCTGGTTCAGGATGCTGCGGTTGGAACCACCCTGGTCGTAGCCCGAGCCATAGCCAGAGGTCGCGATCCAGCGTCCGCGGCTGTCATAATAGCCATAGGTTGCGCCCGGCATCCAGCGACCGTTGTTGTAGTAGCCCGACTGCGGATCGGCGATCCACATGCCATTGGCGTCGCGGTGGCCTCTGGCGGTGCCAGACATCCAGCGACCGCCTTCGTCGTAGTAACCGATCGAGAGTCCGGCTACCCAGCGGCCGTTCTGGTCATAGTGCCCGCTGGCAGTGCCCGCCACCCAGCGATTGTCGCTGTCGTAATAGCCGCTCGATGAGGCCGGAATCCAGCGGTTCTGGCCGTCATAGCTGCCGCTTGAAGTGCCATCGTCGCGGTGCGGAACCCAGTTGTTGCGGGCGTCATAATGGCCGTTCGGCGTGCCCGAAACCCAGGTGTTGTTGCGATCGTAATAGCCGGTTGCGCGGCCTTGCTCGACCGAAGTGGCGTGCCACATGCCCTGGGTGTCATAATAGCCATAGGCGTCGTCGCGACGGACCACTTGCCCGCCCGATCCGGAGATCCAGCGGCCGTTGCCATCGTACTGGCCCTCTTGCGATCCGGCGATCCAGCGATCGTCGCGGTCGTAATAGCCATTGGCCGAGGCCGGAACCCAGCCCGCCTGATCGCTGTAGCGCACATCGACCCGGGTCGGGCCGGTGTTGGCGACCCAGCGGTTATCGGTGTCATAGTGGCCGTTGGGTGCACCATCGATCCAGCCGCCCTGGCGGTCATAATAGCCCCGGGCATTGGCCGAGTTGACTTTGGTGGAATGCCAGCGGCCGTTGTCGTCATAGAAGCCGTAAGCACGGTTGCAGTCGTTAGCAGGCTTGGCCACCTGATTGCCGATCAGTGCCCCACCAGCCGCGCCAATAACGGTGCCCAGCAAGCGGTTGCCGTCACCAGCCACCACGTTGCCCAGCACGCCGCCCACGCCTGCGCCAGCCACGGTCGCGACGACTCTGGTGTTGCGCTGGCGGTCACAGCTCGATTCGTTTTGCGCCTGGTCACGCGACTGGGCGCTTGCCACAGTCGGGACCAATGAAATGGCGGCAATGCCTGCCAATAGAATATGCCTTCGCATGTCTCGTCTCCTGGATGAACGGTTGCTCATCACACGAGATTGAAACCCTGCTGCGGGTCGTTTGTTCCATCCGCGGCGATTATTTGATTCGATCATGATATTGCTCGGCAAATAAAAACCAGCACCCCTGACTTGCGAGAGGGATGCTGGTGATTTGGCAATGACTCGGCAAAAACATTGCCATACCTGGTCCGCAGGGTGGGTCGCACCCTTGCCTGCAAGACCCGATCAGATTTTGTCGCCCATCGCCCCCTTGGCGGCGCCGGCGATCTTTTGGGCCTTGCCCTTGACCCGCTGCGTCGCACCCTTGGCGATCAGCTCGGGCTGGTCGGTCTTTTGTCCGACCATGATCTTGGCCTTGCCGATCGCATCGTTGGCGGCGCCTTTGGCCTTGTCGATATATTCGCCCATGATCGTTCTCCTGAAGACCGCGCGGCAACTGTGCGGCGTACATACAAAACTCGTGTCGCCCGATTTGGTTCCATTCGCGCGCGATCAAAGGCGCCCGGTCACCACCATGACCAGGACAACGATCAGGACCACGCCGATTACCCCAACCCCGCCGTGCCCGAAGCCATAGCCGTAGCCGCCGATCCGGCCACTAAAGCCGCCAACCAGAAAAATAACCAACAAGATGAGCAGGATGATTCCAAGCGACATGGTTGAAGTTCCTCGATTGAATTGGACCGGAAATGGCAAAGGTCAGGCATTGGCAGGACGCGCTGATCCACGCGCGTCCTGCCAAACGGGATCAGTATTGGCAGCGGCTGCCGCCGCGATCGATCGCCCGGCCCAGAAGTGCTCCACCGGCCGCGCCGATGATCGTTCCCAGAACTTCCGAATCGCCTTGTGCAATCCGGTTGCCGATGACACCGCCAGCTACCGCGCCGATCACCAGTCCGGTCCTGCCGTTTGAATTGCGGCAGTAATAGCGGCCGTCCTGCCCCCGGTAGATACGCTCATTTTGCGACAGGTGGCGCTGGTGCCTGGTGGAGCCCTGCCGATAGTAACGGCCGGCATCATAGCCGCCATAGCTGGGGTCGACATTGTTGTAGTCATATTGGCGCCATTGGGCGTTACTGTGGTTGTAGCCGCTGCTGTTGGCGCAGCCTGACAGCACCAAAGCTAGAGTAAGGCTGATTGAAGCGGTACGCATGATGGTTCCGATCTTTGGAAAGAGGAAATTGAGGGGAGGAGTATCGTCAGCCGCCAACTGACATGCCGCTGAGCGAGTTCAGCACGCCGAAGGCGCGCAGCAGCCACAGGATGACCGCGATCACGACCACCCAGTTGAGGATGTTTTTGATCTTGCCGTCCATCGGCAGATAGTTGTTGATCAACCACAGGATCACTCCGACGACGATCAGCACGACAATGACATTGATAAGGGGCATGGTTGGTCTCTCACTGGATTGGAGAAGTCAGAGCTGATGCTCACTTCGGGGAATCAACTGCCTGCCCAGGCGAATGTTCCATCGATGGAACTTTTTGTGCCGCTCCAAGTTATCGGGCCATGCACAGTTCTGAATCCGCTCGCCAAGCCCCCCCAATAGCACCTGGCAAGGACCGCGCATGAAGCGCCTGGTCGCCTTCGATCTCGATGGCACGCTGGCTGAAAGCAAGCAGGCGATCGACCCGGAAATGGCCGCTCTGCTCGAACGGCTTTCGCACCTGGCGATTATCGCAGTGATCTCTGGCGGTGACTGGCCGCAGTTCCGCCAGCAATTGGTCGGCAGCCTGCCCGCGGGGTTCGATACGACCCGGCTGTTCCTGCTACCGACCTGCGGGACCAAGCTCTATCGCTGCGCTGACGATTGGCAGCCGGTCTATGTTGACCTGCTGAGCGAAGATGCTCGGACCCGGATCCTCGCTGCGTTCGATGGCGCGCTGGCCCAGGCCGGGATTGCCGACGAACACACCTGGGGCAAGCGGATCGAGGATCGCGGCAGCCAGATCACTTTTTCGGCGCTGGGCCAGAAGGCTCCGCTGGAAGCCAAGCTGGTCTGGGATCCTGACTTCTCCAAGCGAAAGCGCTTGCAATCGGCGCTGGCCGCGGCCTTGCCGGGCCACTCGGTCAGGATCGGTGGATCGACCTCGATCGACATCACCCAGGCCGGGGTCGACAAGGCCTATGGCATGCGCAAGCTGGCGCAGTTTGCCCTGGTCGATTTTGCCGAGATGATCTTCATCGGCGACGCCTTGTTTCCTGGCGGCAACGATTTCCCGGTGCGCGAAGCCGGGATCGACTGCATCGCTGTTCGCGATACCGATGAGACCAAGCGGGTGATCGAAACTTTGCTCTACAGCATGCCGGCCCGCCAGACACTGTCAGATGGGGCTGCACCTGAATTTGCCGGTCAGTGTCCGCCGGCCCGCGCGCAGATGGGCGCGCTCAATGGCTAGCGAGTCCCCTCAGTCGCACCGGTTGCACGACGAAGAGCGGGCCTTGCTGCACCAGCTGCGCGAACAGCGCCGCAAGCTGCGCGGCGGCAAAGCGCCAGATCTGGCTGCCCCGCTTACGGCAGGCCAGAGGATTGCCGACCTGGTGGCAGCGACAATGGGATCGTGGCGCTTCATCATCGTGCAAAGCTCGATCCTGCTGGCCTGGTTGGCGCTTAACGTCACCGCCTGGATCCAGCACTGGGATCCCTATCCCTTCATCCTGCTCAACCTGGCGCTGTCGTTCCAGGCCGCCTACGCCGCACCGTTCATCATGATGAGCCAGAACCGGCAGCAAGACATCGACCGCAAGGATGCCGCCGCCGATTACCAGATCAATATCAAGGCCGAGCTGGAGATCGAACTGCTTCACCAGAAGCTGGACGAATTGCGCGAAAAGGAAGTTCTGGCGCTGACTGCGGCCGTCAAGGATCTCACGGCCTTACTCGAAGCGCGCGGCAAGGCGAGCGCACAAATGCGGTAAGCTGCGGAACAATCGCCGCCGCCGGCGGTTAAAGTGAGGAGTGAAGTGCAATACCGCGTCTCGCGGTGCCTTCAGCCATGCCAGCCAGGAGCCCCGCCATGCAGTTGACCCACAACACCTTGCCGCAAGAAATCCGCATCCAGTCGGTCGAATTGCTCAACTTGCAGCTGGCCGCCGCGATCGACCTGCACGCGCAGATGAAGCAGGCGCACTGGAACGTCCGCGGTCCCGGCTTCATCGCGATCCATGAACTGTTCGACCGGGTCTCGGGCGAGGTTGAAGGCTTCTCTGACCTGATCGCCGAACGCGCCGGCGGGCTGGGCGGCACCGCCAACGGGACGATCCAGACCGCCGCCAAGCACAGCTATCTGGTCCCCTATCCGCTGGGAATCGCAGATGAAACCAAGCACCTGTTCGCGGTAGCGGGCGCACTGGCGGCCTTTGGAGGCTCAATCCGCGAGGCGATCGAGAAAAGCACCGAGATCGGCGATCCGACTACCGCCGACCTGTTCACCGAGATTTCACGCGGTGTCGATCAGGAACTGTGGTTCGTGGAATCGCACCTGGCACCCAAGAAAGTCGATCCTTCGAAGGGGCACTGACATGATCGGTGTCACCGCTGATGCGCTTTCGCCGCCGATTGCCCCAGCCCGGATCGTGCCCGGCCCGGGACTGCTGCTGAAAGGCGGCGCACGGCCGCGCAGTTTTGGCGACGGTCTGGTCAAACCGGTGGCGCCGGTGCCGGACGTTGCCCCGCTCGCCGCCGGAACCCGCCTTGCCTTGATCGGCGGGTTCACTCCGCGCCGCTGCGGGATCGCGACATTTACTGCCGACATCTATCACTCGCTGACCGCCGCCGCGCCAAGCCTGAAGATCGACGTCTATGCAATGACCCCGTCCGCCGGTCATACGCAGTTCTCTCACGAGGTGACTGGCGAGATCAGCGAGGCCGACCCGGCCAGCTATGCTTCCGCAGCGCTGGCAATCGAGGCCAGCAAGGCCGACGTGGTCTGTCTGCAGCACGAATTCGGCCTGTTCGGCGGGCCAGCCGGTGAAATGGTGCTCGAACTGGTCGAGCGGGTCAGCGCGCCGCTGCTGGTGACGCTGCATACCGTTATTCCCGATCCCGACCATGCCCAGGCGCGGGTGATGCGGCGACTGGTGGCGCGCGCATCAAAGCTGATCGTCATGTCCGAACGCTCGCGCGAGCTGCTCGAAAGCGTCTATGGTGCCGACCCGCAGCAGATCGTCTGCATTCCGCACGGCGTACCCGATCGCCCGTTCGGTCGCTCTGAGCAGTTCAAGCAAGCCCTCGGTTTTGCCGGACGTCAGCTGTTGCTGACCTTCGGGCTTCTCTCGCCAGGCAAGGGGATCGAAGCGGTGATCCGAGCACTGCCCGCACTGATCACCGACCACCCCGACCTGATCTATTGCATCGCCGGAGCCACTCACCCCAACCTGATCGCCCGCGAAGGCGAAGCCTATCGCAGCGGGCTGTTGGCGCTGGCGCAGAACCTTGGCGTGGCCGATCACTTGCACTGGATCGACGCCTTTATCGAAACCGACGAGCTGCTCGATCTGATCGAGGCGGCAGACATCTACGTCACGCCTTACCCCGGCGCAGCGCAATCGACCTCGGGCACGCTGTGCTATGCCCTGGCGCTGGGCAAGGCGGTGGTGTCCACCCCTTATGTGCATGCGGCGGAACTCTTGAGTGACGGCCATGGCATGCTGGTCCCCTTCGGTGACAGCCCGGCAATTGCCGAAGCGATCGGCGTCCTGCTCGATGATCCCGCCCGCCGCCTCGCCCTGCAGACCCGCGCCTATGCCCGCGGCCGGGCGATGATCTGGCCGGTCACTGCCAGGCGCAACCTCGATCTGATCGCGGCCAGTTGCACCCCTGCGCTGGCCGCCATGCCCGCCGGACCGATCGGCCTTACCGGCTTGCTGCATATCTGCGATGATACTGGAATCCTGCAACATTCGATCCATGGCGTGCCCGATCGGGCCCACGGCTACTGCGTCGACGACAACGCCCGCGCGCTGATGCTGGCGAACCGGCTGGGACCGGCCAGCGAGCCCCACCGCAGCCAGCTTGCCACGACTTTTGCAGCATTCGTCCAGAGTGCCTGGAACGCCCCCGTCGGCGAATTCCGCAATTTCATGGGCTATGGCCGCAACTGGCTTGAAGAGCGGGGCAGCGAAGACAGCTGCGGCCGCACGCTCTGGGCGCTGGGTGCGACCGCTAGCGAAGGCCAGACCGCGCCGCTGCGGCGCTGGGCGCAGGGCTTGTTCGATCAAGCGGCTAGCTCCGCGATGGATTTTGGCTCCCCCCGGGCCAGCGCCTTTGCCATGCTGGGTGCCGATTACCTGCTGCGCGCCGACCCCGGTAACCGCCCTGCTTTGGCGATCTTGAGCGGGGGCGCCGACCGGCTGCTGGGCCTGTTCCAGCAAGTCCGAAGAGGTGACTGGCCGTGGTTCGAAAGTGTGCTGGCCTATGACAATTGCCGCCTCAGCGAAGCGATGATCCGCGCCGGACTGCGGCTGAACCGCCCCGAACTCACGCAATGCGGGCTGGGTACGCTTAGCTGGATCATGAAGCGCCAAACCAGTCCGGCAGGCCATTTCCGTCCGGTCGGCTCCGACAGCTTTGGCCGCGCGTTCGAAGGCCCCCGGCCGTTCGACCAGCAACCGGTCGAAGCCTGGGCCGCGATTGACGCCTGCGCCGCTGCTTACGACGCGAGTGGCTCTGGCGAGTGGCTCGAACTTGCCCGCATGGCCTATGGCTGGTTCGGCGGTGCCAACGACCGCGGAGTAGTTGTGGGAGATCCGATCAGCGGCACCTGCCGCGACGGGATCAACCCGCGCGGGCTCAACCTCAACGAAGGGGCGGAATCGGTGCTGGCTTACCAGCTCGCCACTCTGGCGAAGCGCGCCTTGCCGCAAGGAACCGCGTTGCCCGGCCGTGGTTGAGCTGGTTCACCATGAGATGCGGCTTAGCGCCGACCCCTCGCGGGTGGTGGTGCGCCCGTTTCACCTTGCTTGGCAGGCTTCGGGACCCGACCTAGAGCGCGTCCAGAAGCTGGCTCAGGAAATCCTCGCGTTCGATCCGCGCACTGTGCGGGCCGAGCTTAGCGTGGTGATGCACGATTTCCTGGGACGGCACTGGCAGCTCGAAAAGGTCTTCGATGAACGTTACGCCGAAATCGAGCCCAAGCTGGGTCTGGGCGGCAAACCCGTAAAGCGCGAAACCCGGCGGCTGATCGGGGCCTATTTTTGCCACGAATACTCCTATGCCGCCGCAGCGTTGATGAACCCCAGCGTGGTTCATCACCCCGACCAGTCGGGCTTGCCCGATGGATCGGTGCGGATCATCCTGTCGCTGCGCGCGGTGGGCGAAGGGCACATCTCGACCATTGCCTTTCGCGAGGGGATCATCGCACCAGGTCGCAGCCTGACGCTGCTGCCGCAGCCACCCTTCGCCACCGCCGCGATGCTGGGCAAGCCCAGCGCGGGCCAACCGAAAGACCGGCTATCGCTCTACCGCCACCGTGAAGCATCGCTTTCGGGCACGGTGATCTTCCCGATCACCGAGGCGCAGCGCAATGGGCTGGAAGACTTGCGGCTGGTCCAGTTCACCCGCGACAGCGGCAAGAGCGAATGGATCGGAACCTACACCGCCTACAGTGGGTTCGATATCGGATCGGAACTGCTGCGCACCCGTGACTTCCGCGATTTCACCCTGACCCCGATCAAGGGCGAGGCGGCGCGCAACAAGGGCATGGCGCTGTTCCCGCGCAAGGTCGATGGCAAATACCTGATGATCGGGCGGCAAGACGGCAAGAACCTCTACCTGCTGCGCTCGGACAAGCTCGATTGCTGGGATGGCGGCGGCGAGCTGCTGCTTGAGCCCAAATACCCCTGGGAGCTGGTCCAGATCGGCAATTGCGGCGCTCCGATCGAGCTTGACGAGGGCTGGCTGGTGCTGACCCACGGCGTGGGCGCGATGCGCAAATATGCAATCGGCGCGGCCCTGCTCGACAAGGCCGACCCCAGCCGCGTGCTCGGCCGCACGCCCAACCCGATCCTGTCCGCCGCCGATGAAGACCGCGAGGGCTATGTTCCGAACGTGGTCTACACCTGCGGCGCGATCCGGGTTGGGGATGATCTGTTCCTGCCTTATGGTGTTGCGGACAGTTCGGTCTGCTTTGCCTTTGTGGCGATCCGCGACATCCTGGCTGCGATGGTCGCACCCTTTCCGCCCGAAGGGATCGAGCCAAAGTGAAACGCCTGACCATGCTTTTGACGCTGCTGGCCTGCGCCTGCAGCGACCAGGCCGAACGCAAGCAATCCGCCGCTGACGCTGCCACTGCACAAGCATCGGCCGATCCGCTTTCGGCTGCGCTCGCCCGGATCAATACCGCCGCGCTTGCCGGACCAACCATGACGGCAAAGGCAGCAAACCAGGCGAAGGTGCCGCCCAGCCCCATTGCGATCCGCGCCCAGGTCTTGCTGGCACGGGCACGCTTTTCACCGGGCGTGGTCGATGGACAATTCGGGTCGAACTTCCGGCATGCCATCGCGGCTTTCCAAAGCGCGCGGGCAATCCCGGCAACCGGCAGCATCGACAGCCGAACATGGACATCCCTTCGGGCCGATCCCGGGTCAGGCCGTGCCGCTGTGCAGAGCTATACCATAACCTCCGCAGATCTGGCCGGCCCCTATGCCGCCAATTCCGGCGAGGATCTCGTTACACTTGCCGCGTTGCCGGACGGACCGCAGTTCAACAGCTTGATCGAGGCGCTGGCCGAGCGCTTCCAGATGAGCCAGGAACTGCTACTGGCGCTTAACCCCGGTGCAAACTTCGCTGCAGCCGGTACACGGCTGATCGTGGCCGATGCCGCCCCGCCTGCCTTCGGCAAAGACGAAGTGAAGCGGGTTGAAATTGCCAAGGCAGACGCTTCGGCACGGGCCTATGACGCGCAGGACAAGCTTGTCGCGTTCTATCCGGCAACGGTTGGCTCCAGCGAGCGTCCGTCGCCCAGCGGCGTCCGCAAGGTCGTCGGCGTGGCGCGCGAGCCAGACTATACCTACGATCCGCGCAAGCTTCACTGGGGGCCGCGATCAGCCGGCAAGCTGGTGATAAAACCGGGCCCGAACAACCCGGTGGGCACCGCCTGGATCGATCTTAACGCGCCCGGCTATGGCCTGCACGGCACGCCGCAACCCGACACAATCGGCAAGACCGCCAGCCACGGCTGCGTCAGAATGACCAACTGGGATGCCGGGGCGCTCGCTGCCGGGATCGCGGTCGGTGCGACTGTCCGTTTCATCGGACACCGTCGCGGCAAAGCGGGCTGATTGATCCAGCTCGGTACCGGCCTCCGATGCCGGCAGTTACGCAACAAAACCAGTGCTGGGTGGTTCAACTCCTGATCCAGCCTGAATTGAAGGAAATTACCGATGACCTATGTCCTGCCGCCGCTTCCTTACGCGCTGGATGCGCTGGCCCCGCATATGTCGGCAGAGACGTTGGAATTCCATCATGACAAACATCACCAGGCTTATGTCGATAAAGTCAACGAGCTTGCCGGGAAGACCGGCATGGGCGGCCACACGCTGGTCGAACTGATCGCCACGGCTGGCCCGGGCGCATTGTTCAACAACGCCTGCCAGCTGTGGAACCACAGCTTCTTCTGGCAATGCCTGTCGCCCAATCCGGCCAAGCCCGATGGGAAACTGGCGGAGTTGATTGTCGAAGGGTTCGGATCGACCGAGGAGCTGCTGAAACAGCTGTCAGCCCAGGCGGTGGCGCATTTCGGCAGCGGCTGGGCCTGGCTGGTGCTCGAACAGGGTGCAATTGCGATCACGACCTATCACGACGGGGACACGCCGGCTGCACATCCCGGAGTGGTCCCGCTGTTCACGCTCGATCTGTGGGAGCACGCCTATTACATCGATTATCGCAATGCCCGGCCGCACTATGTCGATGCGGTGTTGGAAGCGCATCTGAACTGGCACTTCGTCGCGCTCAATCTTGACGGCAAGGGCATGTCGCGCGCCGATCAGGCATGGCAGGTCTAGGCGCATGAGTGATTCGGGCACTGCGGAGCTACCCCCGATCACCCATGCAACGGCGCATATGCATGTCCTCCACCGCGCCGAAACCAGCCGGTTGCAGCGTGCGATGGACCGGGTGATGGCGGTTATCGGTTGGCCTGGCACCACTGCGGTACTTTGCCTGGCAATAACGGGATGGATCGCGCTCAATCTGGTCATGCCTGGCTGGGGCATGGTTGCGCCCGATCCGCCGCCATTTTACGGGCTGCATATCCTTACCGCAGCCGCCGCAGTGATGCTGGCCGCGCTGATCTTCACGACCCAGCGCCGCGAAGACCAGCTTGCGGTGCACCGCGCGCAGCTGATCATGGAACTGTCGATCCTGAACGACCAGAAGATCTCCAAGATCATCGAACTGATCGAGGAAATCCGGCGCGATAACCCGGCGATAGCCAACCGCACCGACGACACGGCCGAGCAGATGTCGAGCCCGTCTGATCCCGAAGCAGTGCTGGTCGCGATCAAGGATCTGCAGGAATGACCTCTGCCGCCACCGCACCGCGCGACATTTAATCGACGCAGTGCACGCTGGCAGGGAACTTAAATTGCCCGTGGCTGTTTGGATCAGCAAGCGATCCAAAGGAAAATTTCATGACCATGACTGCATCTATCAATCCGGTTTCCGGATTTGCCGCTTTGCGTTCAAAGCACCTGCTTGGCTGCGCAGCCGCTGCCTTGGCCGCTGCGGCCCTTGCAACTCCGGCCCAGGCCGCTGACGAATGCGGTGTTGCTGTTGCAGGCGCCGTAACCTGCGTTCCGGCCGGCAATCCTTATCCCACTGGCATAACATACGCTACACCAACGAACATCACTGTTGCTGCTCCGGCCGGTATTGTCGTGACTACAACCACACCCGCCACCAATGGCATCACCCTGACCGGAACCGGCGCGACTACCCTGACCGGCGCTGCAACGGTGAACGTCACTGGCGCAGCCAGCAACGGCGTGCAGCTTACCAGCACCGGCGGCCCGGTTGCGGCCTCGGTCGGTTCGGTCAGTTCGGCATCCGGCAACGGGATCGTCCTGAGCGGCACTACGGCAAGCCTCAATACCGCCAGCGGCACCACCGTTTCGGGCGGGATCAATGGCGTTACGATGAATTCGGTCAGCGGCAGCACATTGCTCAATGCCGGAACGATAAACGGCACGACTTATGCCGTGTCCACAACTGGCGGTCCGGCGACGATCACCAACACAGGCACGATCAACGGCGCTGTTGCGCTGGCGGGCGGCGGCTCGGTGATTAACAATGTCGGCACATTCAATGCCCGTGGAACCAGCAGCTTCGGCCCTGGCGACCGTTTCAACAACTCCGGCCTGGTTACGGTTGGGGCAACCAGCCTGGTGCCCGTCTCAGCCACTTTCGCCGGGCTTGGTACTTTCGACAACACCGGCACGATCAGCATGCAGAACGGCCATGCCGGTGATACCTTGACCCTTGGCGGCAACTACATCGGCAGCGGCAATGCGCTGCTGGCGCTGGATGCTGCCCCGGGTGCCGTGATCAATGCCGACCGCCTGATTGTTGGTGGCAGCGCTACCGGATTTACCAGCGTGGACGTGGTCCTGCCGACCGGCAGCCAGCCGCTGTTCAACACCGGTACCGTGATCGTCCAGACCGGCGCGGGTTCTTCGGCCAACGCCTTCGGGGTTACCGCCGACACGGCAAATGCCGGTCTGGTCCGCTATGACATCGCCCACAACCCGCTTGCCGCCACATACAGCCTGGTCGCGGTACCCGGCGATCCTGCTTACAACATGCTGGGCTACGGCACGGCAGAGCGCAACTTGTGGAACAAGTCGGCCGATGCGGTGACCGCGCAGATGCAGTCACGCCGCGACGCCTTGTGGTCGCTGGGCGACGCTGCACCGGCGGGCAAGCTGTGGGTGACGATGGGCGGTTCGGTCGAAAAGGTCGATGGCACGCGCGATTTCGGCATGGCTGGCCAGCCGCACCTGACCAACACCGGCTATAAGCAGGACTATTTCGGCGGGCAGATGGGCCTGGGGCTTAGCGGCGGTGTAAGCACCCGCGGCGGGTTCGCGCTTGGGGTAACTGGCGGTTACATCAATTCGCGCGCCAAGTTCGGCGGCACCGCTGACCGGATCGATTTCGATGCGGTCAACGGCGGGGTCTATGCCAGCTTCACTTCGGGCAACCTGTTCATGAATGCGCTGGGCAAATATGACTACTACTGGGCCAAGGCGACCAGCTTTGGCGGCGGGTACGAAGTGAATACCAAAGGCAGTGCCTATGGTGCCCGCGGTGAAGTCGGCCTGCGCTTTGGCGGCGATTCCTTCTTCATGGAGCCGTTGGCGCAGATCTCTTACGTCCATACCTCGCTCGACCCGTTCAACGTCCAGGGCACCGACGTCAGCTTCGATGGCCGCAGCGGCCTTCGCGGCAAGGCTGGCGCGCGGATCGGCGGGGTGACGACCATCGGCAGCGAGGCCAAGATGTCGTTCTATGCCGGGGCCAATTACGTCCACGGCTTCAAGGACGAAAGCCAGGTCACCTTCTCCAACGGCGGCGGCACTTTCACTGCGCTGCGTGACCGGATGCCGGACTACGGCGAAGCCGTGGTCGGCCTGACCATCGCCTCGAACACGTCGGTCAGCGGCTTCATTGAAGCCAACTATACCCGGACCTTCAAGTTCGGTACCGGCGACAACGCCAAACTGGAAGGCGCGGGCGGCCGCGTCGGGATCAACTTCAAGTTCTGAGCCCAGGCCGGAGCGCTGTTCGCAGCGCTCCGGACGGCCGGGTCCTGAGAAGGCAAATGAACCGCCCGGCATCGAGAAAGGGCAAGCGTAGGGGAAGGCGATACCGCGTCCTCGCACGCCGGCAGTCTCTACTGCTAATGCAACGCCTCGTCCGTGATGATCCGCCTGATGAGGCTCTGTCAGAGCAAATGCACCTCGCGTTAGGATTGGCTGATTAGCGTGGGTCGCATGCCCCACCCGCGCAAACCCGCCAGTCCGTTTCGCTATTTCAACTCCTCGCCCGAGGTGATCCGCCTCGTGGTAATGATGTACGTGCGCTTCCCGCTGTTATTGAGGAACGCTGAGGACCAACTGTTCGAGCGCGGGATCGACCTGTGTCACGAGACCGTGAGGATGTGGTGGAACAGGTTTGGCACCATGTTCGCCGGCGACATCCGCAGACAGCGGGTAAACCGGATGCGTGGCTTCCGCCAGTGGCGCTGGCACCTCGATGCGATGTACGTGAAACTGAATGGGGAGATGGTCTACCTGTGGCGTGCAGTCGACCAGGAAGGCGAGATCCTCGAAAGCTACATCACGAAAACCCGCGACAAGGAGGCAGCCATGACCTTCATGAAGAAGGCACTGAAGCGCCCCGGATCACCGGACAAGATCACCACCGACGGACTGCGCTCATACAAGGCTGCAATGAACGAGCTCGGCAATGCCGAGAAGCAAGAAATCGGCCGCTGGGCCAACAACCGCGTCGAGAACAGCCATCTCTCGTTCCGACGACGAGAGCGAGCGATGCTGAGATTCAGGCGAATGAAGACCCTGCAGAAGTTCGCCTCGGTCCATGCCAACGTCCACAACCACTTCAGCCAGGAGCGCCACCTCGTCGATCGACAGACCTACAAGGAACGCCGCTCGGCCGCATTGGCCGAGTGGCAGTCCCTCATGGCCTGAGCCCTCCCACTCAAAGCCACAACTCCGCCAATCGGAGACGAGTTGCGATTAGACTGACAGCACCGCCACCGACCCCCAGCACCCGTCTGAGTGGCTCTGTCAGAGCAAATGCACCTCGCGTTAGGATTGGCTGATTAGCGTGGGCTCCATGCCCTGCCTCCGCAAATCCGCCAGTCCGTTCCGCTACTTCAACTCCTCGCCCGAGGTGATCCGCCTCGTGGTGATGATTACGTGAAGCTCAATGGCGGGATAGTCTACCTTTGGCGCGCGGCCGACCAGGAAGGGATGCTCCTCGAGAGCTACATCACCAGGACCCGCGACAAGGAAGCTGCCATCACCTTCATGAAGAAGGCCCTCAAAGGCCACGGTTCGCCCGAGAAGATCACCACCGATGGCCTGCGCTCGTGCCGTGCCGCCATGAATAGGCCCGGCAATGCCGGCAACCAGGAGATTGGCCGCAGGGCTAACAACCGCATCTAGAACAGCCACTTGTCGTTCCGACGACAAGAGCGGGCAATGCTGCGGTTCAGGCAATTGAAGGCCCTTCAGAAGTTCGCCTCGGTCCATGCCGCTGTCCACAACCACTTCAACCAGTAACGCCACCTCGTCGATCGACAGACCTACAAAGAGCGCCGCTCGGCCACACTGGCCTAGTGGCAATCTCTCATGGCCTGAGCCCTCGCACCCAAAGCCACGGCTCCGCCAATTGGAGACGAGTTGCGATTAGACTGACAGCACCAACACAACAGCTCTGACAATCGGAAACGAGCTTCAGTTAATCCGCCCCCAGCTGCGTCGATCCCAGGATTGCGCCTTTCGCGCTCCTGACGGCTCAAGGGCAGGTTAGCGGCGGGATGACCTGTTCGACCTTCGCGTCGCGCAGTGTGGTGACAAAGCCGCGCGAAGCGGTGATCCTGAGCGGGGTGCCGACTGCAGCCAGATTGCCGCCAGCGCTCTGGAAGCAACTCAGCGGGATGCGGGTGGTGATGCGGGTTCCCTTGGGTACAGCGGTCAGCAGCCGGGTCACGTCAATCTCACCGCCCCCCAACGCGACCCGGACCGGGCCGGTCGAAGCGCTGTCGATGCGCCAGTCGAGCACCAGTACGAAGCCTTCGGCGGCGCGGCCGGACAGGTTTACCGCCGGCCCGTCGATCGCCAGTGAGCCGTTGCCGCTCCAGGTGACCTGGAGGGCATCCTCTTGAGCTGCGAGGTCCACCGCGCGCACGCCGATTGTGCTGTCCGTACCCAAACGCCAGGGAGTCAGCGCCTTGCCAAGCAGGAAATAGCTGGTCTCATTGGCCGTGGCGAACAGATCGACGCGTGGGTCTTCATTGACCTGGCCCAGGCTCGCCTTGCTGCGATAGTCGAGCCCAAATCCTGCCGGGAACAACGGGGCGGTCACCGGCGAACGGGCATCCTGCGGCCAGGCGAAGGGCAGGCGTCCGGTGAAATTGCGCAGGGTCTTGCCGCCCCGCCGGGCGATTAGGACGTCGGCAACGCCTTGGCCTTGCGTGCCGGGCAGCCAGGCGGCAACGAACGCGTCCGACTGGTTGATCAGTTTGCCAACGAACAGCGGTCGGCCCGAAAGAAACACGGTGACTACTGGAATGCCTTTGGCCTTAAGCGAAGCGATCAAAGCTTCTTCTCCGGCCATGGCACGGAAGGCGAGATCAGGGACGTCGCCCTGAAATTCGGCATAGGGGTGCTCGCCGATTACCACGATCGCGACGTCGGGCTGCCCGGTCCACTTGCCATCCGTGGAAAGAACCGCCTTGCCGCCGCTGGCGTCAACTGCATCGACCAGCGCACGGCCGATCGTGCGGCCCCTGGGAAAGTCGGCCGCAGAGGTGTCGCTCCCCTGCCAGGTGATGGTCCAGCCGCCAGCCTGCATCGCCATGCTATCGGCCCCGGGACCAGCTATCAGCACCTTGGCACCCGGCCGAATGGGTAGCACTGAACCGTTGTTCTTGAGCAGCACCAACGATTCGGCCACGGCTTCGCGGGCGAGTGCAAGATGCTCCGGCGCGCCGACCTGGGCAATATCGACGCGCCTCGGTGAGACCGGGTCAAGCAGACCAAGCTTGAGTTTGACCCGCAGGATCCGGCGAACGGCATCATCGACGCGGCTCATCGGGATCGTGCCATCGCGAACCTCGCGCACGGTCGAATCGAACAGCCCTTTCCAGCTGTCGGGCGCCATCGCCAGGTCCAGCCCGGCGTTGAAAGTGGCCGCGCAATCGGTGGGGGTGCAGCCTGGCACCTGACCATGGCCATTCCAGTCGCCCACGACCAGCCCGGCAAAGCCCATCCGCTGTTTGAGCACGCCGGTGATCAGGCTCTTGTTGCCGTGGTGCTTGACCCCGTTCCAGCTAGAGAAGCTGACCATCACGGTGAGCGCGCCGGCATCGATCGCTGCCGGGTAGCCCTGGGCATGGCGGGCAACCAGCTCGCTTTCACCAATCGCGGCATCGCCCTGGTCCTTGCCGCCCTTGGTGCCGCCATCGGCCAGAAAATGCTTGGCGGTTGCCGCGACGTTGAGCTTACCCAGCCGGGTACCGGGACGCAGCACGCCCTGCAGGCCTTCGGTCATCGCCTTGGAATAGGCCGCGACCAGCGCCGGATCGGCCGAATATCCTTCATAGCTGCGGCCCCAGCGCAAGTCCTGCGGGACCGCCAGGGTTGGCGCGAAAGTCCATTCTATCCCGCTTCCGGCGATCTCGGCGGCGGTCGCCGCGCCGATCCGCCGGATCAGCGCCGGATCGCGCGCCGCGCCGAGGCCGATGTTGTGCGGGAAGATCGTCGCACCTGGCAAGTTGGAATGGCCATGGACCGCATCGACCCCGAACAGGATCGGGATCCCCGCCCCGCTCTTCAGCGAAGCAGCGCGAAACTCGCCGACCAGCTTGGCCCATTTGGCGGCATTTGAACGCTCATCTCCATAGGGGCCGGAATTGCCCCCCGCTAGGATCGAGCCAAGTGGATAGCGGGCGAGGTCAGCCGGGGTGACCGAGCTAATATCGCCCTGGATCATCTGACCAACCTTCTGCTCCAGCGTCATTCGCGCGAGCAGGGCATCGATCCGTGCTTCGTCGCGCGAGCTGGAGATTGCGGCGGGGCTGCGCGCAGCTGGCCATGCGGCAAGGTCGGCCTGCGCAGCGGGTGTGGGGCTGGTCTGAGCTTGCAACAGCGCCGGAACCAATCCCGCAGCGGCAAGGCATGCTCCCAGAAATAAGGGCCGCACAGTCATCGATCTTCACCCCATCAGATTATCTTGTGAACGTTCTCATTACTTCAATTGCACGTGAAAGGACGCAAATCAAGCGGTGCGATCAGATTTGACGAGGCATCCGGGCCAGCACCATTGCGGCGGCAATTGCCAATCCGGCCAGCAACAGGAACATTGCTCCAAACCCGAAGCTGGGAACCAGCGACAGGACCAGCCATGGCATGACCAGCGAAGGCACGGTGTTGGTCAGGTTGAACAGTCCCAGATCGCGCCCACGGCGGTCCTCGCGCGGCAGGACCCGCAGCGTCTGCGCTGAATGCAACGCCAGGAACACCGAACTGGCCAGCCCGAACAGGGCATAGGCCGCGATAGCTGTGCCGAGACTATTCGAAAGCGCCATACCAACAAGGCCCAGCGCCGAAACGAACGCACAGGCGACCAGCGGCAGCAAGGGACGGCCATGCCGGTCAGACCAGTGCCCGATCGCTAGCGCAAGCGGCGCTGAACAGACCAACACAGCGGTGAAGACCCGCGCGGCCATGTTGTCGGTCATCGCCGGGTCGATCCCGCGGAACCATAGGTAAAGGTATGCGAACAACGCCGCCTCAGCGACCTGGATCGCCAGTCGTGCCAGCCACATCCTCCGGACAAGGGGGTTGGCGAACAAGTGTCGGGGCTCATCTTCGCGATCTGAGCCGTGCGCTTCGGAGCGTGTGCTTTCAGGCATTCGGACCAAAACCAGGACCGGCAGGATGCAACCGCAAACCATCACCGCTATGGCCACAAGGCGTAAATCCGCCGAGGCCAGGCCCGGCCAGGTGACCACTGCCCCCGCGAACGCGCCGAGTGCCGGTGCAAACGCCAAGAGGCCGCCCAGCAGACCTTTCTGCGCATCGGGCACCCAGTCTCCGGCCCAGGCTGCCAGCGGGGCCAGCATCAGGTTGAGTGCCAGCTGCCACAGCAGCAGTAACGCCAACATCGCCGGGAAGGATTCAACCTGGCTGACTGCGACCAACAGCAGGCTCGACAGCACCAGTCCCAAGGCGATCCAGAGCTTGCGGCGACTAGTTACGTCGCTGAGGTACCCGAACAGGATCGCACCTGAGCTCGCTGCAATTGCCCCGCCAAAGGCCAGGTAAGCCAACCAGCTCACCGATCCGATGCTTCCGGCCAAGGCCTCTACCCGAACGGGCAAGAGGATCGTCAGAAACGGGATATAGGCAACTGAACCGCCGCTCCAGGCCAAGGCATAGAGCAGCAAGAATGTTAGCGGCACGCGCCCACGTGCGCCGATCTGGTCAGGCACCGGGATGACCCGCCGGGCTGGCGGTCGAGCTGCGTTCAACCAGCGGCGCACTGATCATGTTGAGCTGCGGCGCATCCTCGCCCTTCTGGGCGGCGATGATCAATTCCACCGCAAGCGAGGCGGTCGCTGCGATCGGCTGGTCGATCGCGGTCAGGGGCGGCTGGGTGAAGCGGACGATCGGGGTGTTGTCAAAGCTGATCAATGACAGGTCACCCGGAACCTTGAGCCCCAGTTCGCGCGCCACTTCCAGCGTGGCCAAAGCCATCTGATCGTTGCTGGCGATGATTGCGCTGGGCCGGTCTGCGCGCTTGAGCAGGCGCCGCGCCGCCGCTTCGCCTGAAGCATAGCTGAAGTCACCCTGTTCGAGCAGGCCGTCGCAGCTCGCTCCGGCATCGCCCATTGTGGCCTGCCAGCCGTCGATCCGCCATTGGCTCAGCTCGTACTCACTCGACCCGGCGATGAATCCGATCCGGCGGTGGCCAAGGTCAAGCAAGTGGAGGCAGGCGGTCCTGGCCGAGCCTTCGTCGTCCATCGAGATCGAGATCCCCGAGCCGTTCTGCTTCGATCCGATCCGCACGAAGGGGATGTTCTGCCCGGCCAGGAAGCTGACGATTTGCGGACTGTCCGAATGCGGCGGGGTCAGGATGATCCCGTCGGGCTGCAACGCGGCGATCGCCGCCAGCAACTCGCGCTCAACATGGTCGCTGTGGGTGTCGACCAGTTCGAATACCAGCCGATAGCCATGCTCGGCGCACTTGAGCATGCCTCCCAGCAGCATCTGGTCGACCCAGTCGGTGCCCAGGCGCGCGCGCCAGTCGGCAATGGTCCGGTTGCGGTCGTTGATCGCCAGGATCAGGTATGACCGCGATCCGCTCATCCGCTGGGCGGCAATCGATGGAACATAACCCAGCTTGTCGATCGAAGCCTGGACCCGCTGTTTCATCTCAGGGCTGACGTTGGTCTCGTTATTGATGACACGACTGACCGTTTGCAGCGAGACACCTGCGTCTGCTGCAACATGCTTGATCGTTACCGCCTGGCGGCGCCTTGCCATCGGTCAGTTGTCCCCCTTGGTGGCGGGACTAGCCGCCCCGGCACCTTTTTGCCAGATACGAACCCAATCGACTTCCATCCGTTTGGGATAGCCGTCATCCCGAACCCCGCCCAGCCCGCGCCCCTCGGGCAGCTTGCCCCCGATCGCCAGGTTCAGGATCAGGTAGAATTCACGGTCGAATGGTGCGCCGGGGCTCCTGGAAGCTGCAGTCCACCATTCGCTGGCAAGACGGGTGGCATAGGTCCGGCCATCGACTTGCCAGGTGATCCTGCCGGGCTCCCACTCAATCCCATAGGTGTGGAAACCTCCGTCAAGCACCGCGGGGAAGGGCACTTCCTCGCCTTTGAAGGCGTTCCTGGGTGGCTGCCCGCCAAAATGCAGCGTGCCCAGGATCGTATTTTCGCGTCCGCCCGAGCATTTGGCGCAAGGGACACCAAGGTTGACGGCCTCAAGAATGTCGATCTCGCCCGAAGCAGCCCATTTGCCATAGTCTTCATCGCGCGGCAGCATCCAGATCGCCGGCCAGGTCCCCTGCCCCTCTGGCAACTTCGCGCGGACTTCGACCTTGCCATAGCGCCAGGCTGCCTTGCCGCGGGTGGTCAGCTTGGCCGAGGAGAACTGGCGGGTCGCTTCAGCTTCGGGTGTGGCCGAACCCGCACGCAAATGCTCCGGCAGGGCCAGGCCGGTAGTGCGCTCGTACCGGGCGGTGATCACCAGCGTACCGTTCTCGATCCCGGCGTTGCGACCGCTTTTGGTGTAGCACTGGCGCTCATCGTTGCCGCCGCCCCAGCAATCGACTTCAAAGCGCCATTTCGCCCGGTCGATCTTCGCAGCTTCGAACTCATCAGCCCAGACCATTTGCCAGCCATCTTCGGCGGCGGCGGGCGGGGCAGCAAGTGGCGCCAATACGAGCGCGCCGAACAACGCATAGCGTTTCATCGCATTCAGTCCCTGGCAGCGCCGCAATAGCGAGCGATATATTCGTGGTGCGCGGGCAGCGTCGCAACGGTGCTCGCCACACTGCCGCGCAGCATCGACAGGAAATTGTCGAGCTCTTCGGCGCGCAGCTTGGTGGTGATCGGGTGGTAGCTTTGCGGCGTGATCCCCTGGCCCATCATCACCTGGGTCCAGCTGTTTTCCGAGAACAGCTCCTCGTTCTTGCGGAACACGCGGCCGGTTTCGCGGAAAAGTTCGATCTTCTGTTCGAGGCTGTCCGGGATCGCCCGGTCGGCGCACTCCTGCCAGAACGGGCTGTCGCGGCGCTGGGTGACCTTGTAATGCAGCACCAGGAAGTCGCGGATCTGCTCCATATCGACCTGGGCCTGGTCGTTGAACTCGGTCACGTCGCGCGGACTGATTGCGCCGGCAGGCAGCATCCGGATCAGCCGCAGGACCGACCGCTGGATCAGATGGATCGCAGTTGATTCAAGCGGTTCGAGGAACCCGCCCGACAGGCCCAATGCCACGCAATTGCGATGCCACTGCTTGCGCCGGACCCCGGTGATGTAGCGGATCTTGTTTGGCTGGATCAGCGGTTCACCCTCGATCGAACCCAGCAGCCTTTCGAGCGCGGCCTCTTCATCCAGGAACCGGCTGCAATAGACGATCCCGTTGCCCTGGCGGTGCTGCAGCGGAATCCGCCACTGCCAGCCGGCATCATGTGCGATTGCGCGGGTATAGGGCACCGGCGGACGCACACTGGATGTCTGGATCGCGATCGCGCTGTCACAGGCAAGGTAGTGCCGCCAATCATCGAACCCGGTCTTCAGCGCGCCTTCGATCAGCAGTGCCTTGAAGCCGGTGCAATCGATGAACAGATCGCCCTCGATCCGGCGACCGTCCTCCATCCGGATTGCGGCAATATCACCGTTTTCGCCGTGCAGCTCGACTTCGGCGATCTTGCCTTCAGCGCGCTTGGCCCCATCGGCCTCGGCCATGCGGCGCAGGAATGCCGCGTAGAGCCCGGCATCGAGCTGGTAGGCATAATTCATCCGCTCTTCGGGCAAGTGCGCGAACTTGCTTTCCAGCGCCGCCATCAGCTCAAGGCAATAGTCGTCGTAGCTATGCTTGTGCCCCTGGGTCAGTCCGTGCAGCCAGAAATGCTGGAACCCTGCCGACCAGTGGTCTTTCCCGGTAGCGCCGAACGAGTGGAAATACTTCTCGCCGACGTCCTTCCAGTTCTCGAACATGATCCCCAGCTTGAAGGTCGCCTGGGTCTCGCGCATGAAATCGGCCTCGGCGATGCCCAGCAGCCGGTTATAGAGCACCAGCGGCGGGATCGTGCTTTCACCCACCCCGATCGTGCCGATCGCTTCGGATTCGATCAGGGTCAGGTCGATCACCGAACCAAGCGTGCGGCCCAGCGCCGCGGCGGCCATCCAGCCGGCGGTGCCGCCACCTGCAATCACGATCCGGCGCGGGGTCTGAGGTGGGACTAGCGCATTCATCTGGACAGGCTCCGCATCAGGAAGGCCCTGAGCCGCCCGGCGCTTTGCGCGCTGAGCGGATCGAGCACGCCGCGCGTGCCTTCGGGCAAATGCCGTGCGGCTGCTTCGCCGCCGGAAAAGACATAGTGTTCGAACATTTCGCGCCAGACCTTGCGCTGGGCCTCGGGCAAGTCTCGCACGGACAGGATCGCGTGGAGCAAGGCCTCTTGCGGCTCGCCCATCCAGTGCGGGCTTTCGCGCCACCAGTAATTGACCAGCACGTTGAACGGTTCCCGCGCTTCCACGCGGTGGTACCAGCCCGATGGCACGAACAGCGCATCACCCGGCTCGAGGTCTGCCACCTGGGAATGCTCCAAGGCTTCGCGGTAGCCCGGATGCAGCGCGAAATCGGGGGCGTCATGATCGACCATGCTAACCGCGCGCCCGGCCGGAGTATTGTCGAGCGGGCCAAGGTAGAGGTTGGCGAACTGATCCGGCGGGAACAGCGTAAAGCGCCGCCGTCCTGCGGCGCAGACCGCCACGTTGTCGGGAAAGTCGTTGTGAGCGCTGACAGTGGTGGCAGTGCCGATCCAGATGCTCTCGATCGGTAGGCGAGCACCAAGGTCCAGCCGGCTTTCTTCGCCCAGGTTGGTAAAGTGCTGGGGGATGTCGATCGAACCGGCATAGACCAACGGGCCGTCGCCCGCATCGATCGCCGCTGCGACGTCGCCCAGGAAGGTTTCAAGCCGGCCTTTCGCCATGCGAAAATTGACCGCCATGCCAGCGTCATAAAAGATGCTGGCACCGGCTTCCTTGCCCACCGACCAGACAAAGTTGCGGTCGCGGGCATGCGACTTGAGGTAGCCGAAGATCGCATCGCGACCTTGCGTCCCGGCCCGAACCAGCGGCCAGTGCGCGGCCAGGCCGCGAACCACGAACGGGTGCTCGCGGCCCTGCAGCAGCAGGTCCAGCGAACCCACCAGTTCGGGAACCGGCGCCGATTCAGCCACCCGTGGCCCTCCGGTTCTTGCGCGCAATCAGCTCGCCAAAGCGGCCCAGCGAAGCGACGGCCATATAGAGCGGCAGCAGGTGCCCGGCGGCATTGAGTTCGCCCAGCGCGGCGGCGTCAAGGGATGCCAGCCGGTCTTCATTGATGGCGTGGAAACCGACCAGCGAATGGCGCGAACCATCGTTCAGCGGGACCTCCAGCGTGAAAGGTTCGAGCAGCCCATGCCGGTCAATCGCGGCCAGGAAATCGGGACTTTCGCGGTACCCCTGGTCAAGATCGCCCAGCATCTCGGCGATCGATTCCAGGTAGGGGCTGGGCTGACCGTCCTGGCCGAACAGGCGCACGCCATGATCACCTGCAGCGGTTACCCGCGGATGGTCCATGTCGATGTGGACCTGGGCGGTTTCGCCCGCACCGCGACCGATCAGGAACGGCTGGATCGCCTGCGCCAGCGGCTTGTAGGGGGCATCCCAGGTCTCGCCTTCAAGGAACAGGTTCTCGCCATCTTCGAACCCGAACAGCGCCCAGGCGGCGAATGTTCCGCTGGCGAGATCGCGGCGGAAGACGATCGGGAAATGACCCTGAACCCGCCGAAATTCAGCCGGGAAGGTCAGGCAGGCCATGACCGCGTCGCCCAGCGCGGCGCCATTGCCGGACAGGACCCGCAAGTCACGGTGCGTTGCGGAATTGACGCTCTGGTGGTTGCTCATGTCAGGCTGGTTCCTTGGCGGCGGCGGCGCGCAATTGATCAAGATAGGCCCGGTTGCCGGGCAGCGAAGATGTAAGGACCCGCGCCTTGCGGGCTACTTCGGCCAGCTTTGCCCCGGCTTCGGCGCTTGGCGCAAGCCCGGGCGGCGGTATGTGCCCCATGCCGTACAGCACGAACTGCTGGCTGGCGGCCGGGAACACTTCGTCGATCTGGGGAAAGTCCCAGACCGAAGGTGGCTGGTCACGCCACAGGTCAAGCAGGGCGGACAGGCGGGGCGGAAGAGTCGCGGGATCGCGGTGCGCCTGCCAATAAGGCTCCTCGCGGCGGCTGAGCACATAGTGCAGCTTGAGGAACTCGACGATCCGTTCCCACCGGTAGTGGAACAGCGCGTTGAAGCGCTCGGCCAGAAACGGCAGGTTCGCGCGCCGCTGCGGGAAGTTCTCGGCCAGCGCGCGCAGCGACAGTTCGATCATGACAATTGCCGAGGCCTCCAGCGGCTCGATGAAGCCCGCTGATTGCCCGATCGCGATACAGTTGCCCTGCCACAGCCGCTCGCGATAACCGGTCGGGAAGGCCAGCTTGCGCGGTTCGAGCGAAGTGAGGTCCGCACCGGGGACTTGCGCGCCGACGTAGCCCAGCAGCACCGCGCGGGCCGCATCGTCGTCCATGAAGCGCGCCGCATAGACGCAGCCGATCCCGCGCCGGGTTGGCAGGGCGATGTCCCAGATCCATCCCGCGCGGTGCGCCGTGCCGACCGTCTGCGAGGCAAGCGCGCAGCCTGCCGGGGTGGGTACCTGCAAGGCCAATGCGCGGTCGTTGAAACAGACGTCGGAGCGGTCGATCCAGCCCGAACCAAGTTGCGCACCGATCAGCAGCGCGGCCTGACCCGAGCAGTCGATGAACAGGTCGCCTGCGATGGCGCCATTGTCCTGGGTCTGCAGCGCCCGGATCGAGCCGTCTTCACCGATATCGACCGATACCATCCGGTCAGCCACGTGCCGCACACCCAACCGGCCGGTCGCGAACCGGACCAGCAGTGCGGCGAACTTGCCGGCATCGAAGTGGTAGGCATAGTTCAGCGCCCCGGCATAGTCGGGCATGCCGGCCTGGCGCGGGGCAAGCGCCGCTGCGCAGACCGCTGCCTGCGGGGTCATCGCTGCGGCAAACGGACCGGCGCCGGCCGCTTGCCACGCCCCCAGCAAGTGGCCGATCTCGCCTGCCGGCGGCGCGGTAAATGGATGCAGGTAGCTGTCGCCCGGCGTGCCATCGCGCCACAGATCGAAGCGCGAGCCTTGCTTGAAGCTGGCATCGCAGGCCAGCATGAATTCGGCCTCGCCAATCCCGATGGCAGCCAGGGTGGCGCGCATGGTCGGCCAGGTGCCCTCACCCACACCCACCGTCGGGATATCTGGTGCCTCGATCACGGTGACCGACAGCGGTTGCGGGGCCTGCGCGGCGAGGTAGGCCGCAGACAGCCAACCGGCCGTCCCGCCGCCCAGTATCACTACAGACCTGACCTGGCTGTCGCTCATCCTTGAATTCCGGCATCCTCATCAAAAGGAAAAAGCCGCCCCTTGCGGAGCGGCTTTGTTCCATTCGTTGTGACTGCGATCAAGCCGCTTGTCAGAAGGTGAAGCGCGCACCCGCGGCATAGCGCGCGTAACCGGGAGCGGCGAAGAACACCGTCTGGTCGTTGCGCATATGGCCGCGGCGATCGGCGTTGGTGATGTTGATGCCTTCGACGAAGACAGTCATCCCCTTCTTGAACTCATAGCTCGCGCTGACGTCGAACTGGCCATAAGCCTCGACATAGAAGGGGTCGAGCCCATAGCCAGACAGGAAGGCATCGCGCCAGTTGTAAGCGACGCGGGCCTGCAGACCATTCTTGTCATAATAGAGCACGGCGTTGGCGCTGTCCGAAACCCCGTTTACGGCGAACTGGGTCACGGTGTAGCGTAGCGTGTTGTCGAACTTCGTATCGCTGCGAACGATCGTGTAGTTCAGCTGCGTGCCAAAACCGGTATCCCAGAAGCTATGCTGAACCGCGAATTCGAAACCATGCAGCTTGGCCACCTGCGAGCTGTTGCCAGGCTGGGTGGTGGTGAACTGCAGCAACGGATCGTTCGGCTGACCGATGATGCCGCGCGGAGTCACGCCATTGAATTCGACCACCGCAGGGTTGTTGACCGCCAGCCATGCCAGGATCTGCGCAAACCCGGGATTGCCGCCCAGCGCAGCCCGAGCTGCCTGGACCGCCGTGCCCTGCGACGGGTTGGTCAGATCGAACAGCGGCTGCTGGACCGTGGTATTGGCGATGAAGTTGCTGACCTGCTTGTGGAAGAAGCCGACCGAGACATAGCTGTCCTTGCCATAGTACCACTCGGCCGACAGGTCGATGTTCTTCGACTTGTAGGGGATCAGGTTCGGGTTGCCGCTCGATGCAGTGCTGCCACCGCCGGGCCGCATCGGTTGGTTGACCTGGATGCCGCCTTGCATGGAGGCATAGTCGGGACGGGTGATCGTATGGCTGTACGATGCCCGCAGCTTGACGTTGCTCATCGGCGTCAGGTCTAGATCGATGGCGGGAAGCCAGTTGTCATAGTGCCCGGTCAGCGTTGTGAACGAACTTGAAGTGAAGCTGCGAACCCCGATTTCATTGTCGGAAACCCATACCGTGCCCGACGGAACCGGGGTCAGCGCAGCCGAAGTGATGTCAGTAACTTCGTAACGCAGTCCCATCCGCAGGTTGGCGGTCATGCTGCCCAGGTCAAAGCTGTGCCGCGACATCATGTAGGGTGAAACGGTCTTTTCGGTAATCCGGCGATCGGCCTGGAAGGTGGCAAGGCAGCCCGAAAGCGGCGTACCGGTCCACGGACGGCTGCAGACACCGATCTGGCTTTCAAGATAGTCGATCAGGCCAATCGTGTTGATCTGGAAGTAGTTCTGCAAGATTGCAGGGTCATTCGATCCGGCCATCCCTGCAAGCCGCGACGGCAGCCCGGTCAGGGTGTAGAGATCGTCCGGAGTCTGGGCTGCGGAAAGCGTGCCGCCCCAGCTGTCGCTCTGCAGGAAGCCATAGGCCGAACGGACCTTATTGTTGGTGTAGGTCGCGCCGAAATCGAGGCTTTCGATCAGTGAGGAATCGAAGTCGTAACGCCCCTTGAGCGAAATTTCGGTAATCGTGTCCTTCATGTAGGCATTGCGGAAGGCATTGCCGGCCGGACGGATGTTCGAGGCCGCGATTTCCGAGCCTGGGTACATGTTGACCCCGATCACCGGCATGGCCTGAGTGAAATCGACAGTCTGGTTGCGTACCCCATAGATCGCGCTGCCGACAGCGATGTTGCTGCCATAGGGCGAAGTCGGCTTGCTTTCAGCGGTCGAGTGGTGCGCGTCGAGCTCGACGTGCATGCCATTATCGCCGCCCCAGCTCAGGTTGAAGCCGAGCGACTTGTTGATCGAACGGTTCTTGGCAACAGCCCCGGTGATCGCGAGGTCCTTGCCTTCGCCCGCACCGAAAGCCTCCGAATAGAAGTTGGGTCCGGCGGCCGGGCCGTCGGTCCAGCTGCTAGTGGTGTTGTTGTGGTTGAACCACACGCCGATGCTGTTGGTGCGGGCATCGATGGTGTTCTGCGAATAGGTGTAGTCGAGCGTGGCCGACACGCTTTCGGCCGGCTTCCATTGCAGCACTAGCTGGCCGTTGATCCGCTCGCGCTCGATATCGGTGAAATCGTAGCCGGCGTTCTGGGTGACCTGGTAGACGTCGGTCGCGTCGGGGTGGTTGGTCACCTGGTTGAAATTACCGCGCCAGTCATTGGCGTCGACCGGCAGCGAGCCCCAGTTGTTTTCGTTGCCCAGATAGCCTTCGCGCCAACCGGCGTTGAACTGAGCCAGGCTTGCCTTGCGCTTCTGGTATGACCCGGTGACCAGGATGCCGAAAGTGTCGTCGGCAAAGGTCTTGCTGAGGATCCCCGAAACTTCAGGGGTGATTGCGGTGCCTTCGAAGGTGTGGTCATAGACCCCCTTGACGCCGATGCTGCCCTTGAAACCGGGGCGGTCAAGCGGACGCGGGGTCTTGATGTTGATCACCGAGCCGATCCCGCCGGTCGGCAGAGAT
>Ga0209023_10000825_pt1 | contig 44210 bp, 46 predicted proteins | sample LakOneMetagenome_FD_187468 | JGI IMG/M metagenome (GOLD analysis project Ga0209023, IMG submission 187468) | Freshwater and sediment microbial communities from Lake Erie, Canada (SPAdes) (version 2) | ecosystem: Environmental > Aquatic > Freshwater > Lentic | place: Lake Erie, Canada...
GTGCGGATTGATGTGGCTCCGGTTGTGCCGGTGATGCGCACGCTGCCCAAGGAAGACGTCCGCCCCGCACCTGGCGCGCTGCCACCCGAACTTCCCACCACTCCGGTGAGCACCAACGCACCTGTGGCCAGCGCCGCACCGGTCGCGCTTGCCCACCAGCCGATGCCGCTTGCGGAGCGTCCGCAGGACTTTTCTGCGCTGATCGACCGGCTGGTCGCCGCGCGCGAGGCGGCCGGGCCCCAAGCTGTGGCGGTCAGTGTGGCGCACGCCGATTTCGGCCAGGTTCACTTGCGTTTTCGGCAAGACGAGGCCGGGCTTTCGGTGGCCATGGCCAGCGCCGATCCAGCCTTTGCCCGCGCCGCCAGCGCAATGCCGCCGGTCCTTGCCGTCAGCGATGCCCAAAGCGGCCAGCTCCAGAACGGGCAGCGCCACGACAGCAGCGGCGCAACCGGCCAATCCGGTACCGGCCAACAGCGTGGCTCGACCGGCGAGCGCCACAGCGACCAGCCGCACGGCAGCCACACACAGCGCCAGACCCACCCAGACCATTCCGGGCCAGCACGGCCGCAGCGCCGCGCAGGCATCTTTGCCTGATCAAGCCATCCGAAGGGGTAACCGACAATGAGTGACAAGAGCGACACCGAAGACAAGCCCAAGAAGAAGAAAAAGGGCAAAGGGCTGCTGATGAAGGCTGTGATCGGCCTGGTGCTGGTTGCAGCCGGTGGCGGCGGCACCTTCGCGCTGGTTCAGGCCGGGATGATCGGCTCGCACGAGGATGGCGAGAAGAAGAAAGAGAAGGACGTCCCCAAGCTGGTCAAGAAGGGCGAGGAGGATCCCTATGCCCCCAAAAGCGAAGGCAAGGAGGGCGAAGGCGAAGGCGGAGGAGCCGAGGTCGAAGGCGAAGGCGGCAGCGAATACAAGACCAGCTACTACAACTTCACCGAAGACTTCACTTCGAACCTCAAGAACTCCAGCGCACTGGTCCAGATCAACCTGGCCTGCTCGACCCGCCGTGATGGCCGGGTCCTGTTGTGGCTCAAGAAGCACGAACTGGCGATCCGCAGCGAGATCCTGGTGGTGCTGGCTGACACGCCCGAGGAAGATGCCTACACCCCCACCGGCAAGGAGCACCTGCAAAAGCGGCTGACCGGGGCGATCAACAAGGTCCTGACCGATACCGAAGGCTTCGGCGGGGTCGACCAGGTCTATTTCAAGAGCTTCCTGGTCCAGTGAAACCCCAGCACGAATTTGTGGCCGAGCGGGCGGCAGCGCAGCACTGCACCGAACTGCTGCGCCGCGGCCCCGAGCCTGCCGAGCTGCTGCCGGCATTGCAGCGGCTGGGTGAGAAGATCGCCCGCCAGTTGGCCCCTGCGCTCACAGGGCTGCTAGGCGGCGACGAGCCTGCCGTGACCCCGCTTGCCCCGCAGGAGCGTAGCGAGATCGAATTGGCCGAAGCAGTCGGAGCTCTGGCTGCCAACAGCCTGCTGGCCGCCGCAACTCCGGGCGTTACCCTGCTTGCCTCGGTCGATGGGCTGGCCATGCTGCGACTGGTCGACCGCGCCTTTGGCGGCAAGGGCGAGGCCAGCGGGCCACTGCCCGATCGCTTTCCGCATTCGGCCGAACTGATGATCGCAAAGGTCGAGGGGCTCCTCGCCAAGGCGCTTGGCGCGGCGCTGGGCCAGGGTGAGCTGCGCGCGCTGCGCCGCGATGCACGGTTGGCCGAACTCGCGCCATTCCCGGCCGGAGCCAGGCTGGCGGTTCTGCCGATCGAGGTGATGGAAGGGGCCAAGGCACCGTGGAAGCTGACCCTCGCGCTGCCACTGGCCTTGCTGCCCAAGCTGCTTGGCGGGGCCGACACCGGCGGAGCACCGCGCAAGGCAGGGGCAGCCGATCCCGCCGCTGCGCCATTTGCCGATGTGCCGCTGCCGCTGACCGCGCGGCTGGTCGATATGAAAGTTTCGCTCAGCACGATTGCCGCGCTTGAACCAGGCATGGTGCTGCCAGTCGCGGTGGCCCGCGCAGTGCCGATCGCGATTGGCGAGCAAGTGATCGCGCGCGGCACCGTTGGCACGCAGGACGATTGCGTCGCACTCAAACTGACCCAGCTAGCAAATTGATTTCAGGGGATTTTTCATGACCATCCATACCCGCGGGTTCGACCTTTTAAGGGAAGTCGATGTCCGCCTGTCGGTCGAACTGGGCCGCACAGATATGAAACTGAAAGACGTGCTCGCGCTGGGCGAAGAGAGCGTCGTGATGCTCGAACGGCTGACCGACGAACTGCTTGACGTTCACGTCAACGGCAAGCTGATCGCCCGCGGTGAGATCATCGCGCAAGGCAACCGGTTCGGGCTAAAAATCGTCGAAATGGCTGGGCAAAGCGCCCCGGAAGAGGGCGCGGCATGATCTGGTACGTCATCAAGCTGGTCGTCCTGTTACCGCTGATCGCTGCACTGGCATGGGGCAGTCTCAAGCTGGCGCAAAAGCTGCAAGGCAAGTTGGGCGTCACCCCGGCCGGCGCCAAGTCGGTGCGGATTATCGAGACGACCATGCTTTCGCCCACCCTCAAACTCGCAGTGATCGAATTCCACGGCCGCGAGATCCTGGTCTCCGCCTCACGCCAGGGACTGACCCGGCTGGCCGAAGCACCGGCGCGGGAGGTGGGAGAATGAAACGCCTTGCTGCCGCGCTCACAGCCCTCCCCTTCCTGCTGCTCCCTGCCGCGGCCCATGCACAGACCGCGATCCCCGGCGCACTCGACCGGGCCTTGGCCCAGGCCAGCCCTGCTTCGGGTCCGGGAATGTCACTTTCGCTGCAACTGCTGCTGGTCATGGGGCTGCTCACGCTGCTGCCCGGGCTGATCCTGATGATGACCAGCTTCACCCGCATCCTGGTCGTGCTTTCGATCCTGCGCCAGGCGCTGGGCCTGCAGCAAAGCCCGCCCAACCAGGTGCTGATCGGGCTGTCGCTGTTCCTTTCGCTGTTCGTGATGGGGCCAACGCTGTCCCAGGTGAACACCAAGGCGATCGAGCCCTATGCCGTCGGCACGATCAACGCCGAACAGGCCTTCACGGCAGGCGGGGCCGAGTTCCACAAGTTCATGATCCGCCAGACCCGGCAGAAAGACCTCCAGATGTTCGCCGAGATGGCCAAGGCGCCGCGCTTCGAACGAGCCGAGGATGTGCCCTTCTCGATCCTGCTCCCAGCTTTCGTCACCAGCGAACTCAAGACCGCGTTCCAGATCGGCTTCATGCTCTACCTGCCGTTCCTGGTGATCGACCTGGTGGTCGCTTCGGTCTTGATGAGCCTGGGGATGATGATGATGAGCCCGACCATCGTCTCCTTGCCGTTCAAGCTGCTGCTGTTCGTGCTGGTCGATGGCTGGGCGCTGCTGATGGGCAGCCTGGCAGCGAGTTTCGGGTGATGGATGACACCGCCTCGCTCCTCTCGCTCGCCGACCGGATGCTGTGGGTCACCGCGCTGGTGGCCGCACCGGTGCTGCTCGCCAGCCTGGCGATCGGCCTGGTGGTCGGGATCGTCCAGGCGGCGACTTCGGTCAACGAACAGACGCTGACATTCGTGCCTAAGCTGGCCGCAATCGCGTTGGTGCTGGTGCTGTTTGGCGCCTCGATGCTGGGCCTGGTGGGCGACTTTACGCAAGAGATCTTCGCCCAGATTGCGAGCACTTCGCGGTGAACGGTTTCACGTTCGGCTTTGGTGTTCTCGAGGCCGACCTGTGGCGGCTGCTGTTTGCGATGACCCGCATCGGCGCCGCCTTGCTGGCCGCGCCGTTCTTCAGCGCGGCGGCAGTTCCGGTGCAGCTGCGGGTCGCGATCACCGGCGCGCTGGCGGTCATGGCGATCACCTGGCTGCCGGTGCCAATTCCGCCTGCCACCTTGTCGCTGGCGGGAATGCTGTCCTTGGCCGCCGAAGTGCTGATCGGGCTGAGCCTGGGCTTTGTCCTGCAATTGTCCTTCGCCGCCCCGGTGCTGGCAGCCGAGCAGATCGGCGGGGCCATGGGGCTGAGCATCGCCAGCGCGGTCGACCCGGTCAGCGGGACGCATTCGCCGGCGCTGGGGCAGTACTTTACCGTGCTGCTGACCGTGATCTTTCTGGGGCTGGGCGCGCATCTGACCTGGCTCCAGCTGGTGCTGGACAGCTATTCCGCCTTTCCGCCCGGCGCAGCCTGGCCGGCGCCCGATCGGTTGCAGGAAATCGCCCTCTTCGGGTCGCAGATGTTCGTTGCGGCCGTGGCGATTGCCCTGCCGGTCACCCTGATCCTGCTGCTGGTGCAGATGGTGACCGGCGTGCTGAGCCGCTCGGCCCCTTCGCTCAACCTGTTTTCATTGGGCCTGCCCGCGGGCGTCTTGGCGGGGATCGCCGCGCTGATCCTGGCCGCACCGCTGCTGGGCGATCAGCTGGTCGAGCTATCGGGTGATGCAATCGAACAGGCCGGTGCGGTGCTGCGCAAATGAGCGGCGAAAAGACCTTTGCCCCAACCGAAAAACGCAAACGCGACGCCGCGTTAAAGGGCGATGTCCTGCGCTCGCGCGATATGGCCACGGCCATCGCCATGCTGGTCGGGGCGGTCTGGCTGAAGTTTGCCGGACCATGGCTGTTCGAACGCTTGCAAGGCGGTGCGCGCGCTGGCCTCAGCTGGGATCGCGGCGCGATCGAGGACTTCAACCCTGGCGCGATGATCCTGCGGCTGGGACTGGAGGTGCTGCCGCCGTTGCTGCTGCTGTCGCTGAGTGTTCTGACTGCGGTGCTGACGGTGCAGCTGGGCCCGGCCGACGGGCGCTGGGTGGGCGCCAGCATGCTGCCCAAAGCTTCGCGGATCGATCCGCTCGCCGGGTTCAAGCGGATGTTCGGCGCGGCCGGGTGGATCGAGGCCGCCAAGGGCATCGCCAAAGTGCTGGTGCTGGGCGCCATCGCCTGGCTCTGGGGTAAGGCGCATCTGAACGAGTTGCTGGGCCTGGGGCGCGGGGCTTCGCTGGGCCACGGCCTGACGCTGGCCTGGCACGCGCTGACCGATCTGTTGTTCCTGTTGGCTGGCGGGCTGCTGCTGATCGCGCTGGTCGACTGGCCGATCCAATGGCTGCGCCGCACCCGGCGCCTCAGGATGAGCCAGCAGGAAGTCCGTGACGAGCACAAGGAAAGCGATGGTTCGCCCGAACGCAAGGCCGCACAGCGTCAACGCGCCCGCCAGTACGCCACCGGTGCGGTTGCCAAGGCGATGGGCCAGGCGCAATTCGTGCTCACCAACCCGACGCACTTTGCGGTCGCGATGTCCTACGATCCTCTCAAAGCCGCCGCCCCGGTCGTGCTGGCCAAGGGCCGCGGCGACAAGGCGCTGGCGATGAAGGACCTCGCCCGCGAGCTGGAGCTGCCGATGCTCGAAGTGCCGGCCCTCGCCCGCTCGGTCTATTTCACCACGCGCGAGAACCAGGTGATCCGCGAGGAGCTCTATGCTGCCATCGCGACGGTGCTGGCCTTCGTGCTTTCGCTGCGCCGGGGTGAGACGCCGGTGCTGCCGCCGATCGAGGTCCCAATGGCCTTGCGCTTCGATCCCGATGGTCGTCTGGATCCTGCCGGCGAGGCTTAAGGCCCGCGTATCTTTGCCGTTCTGGGAAGCATGCCGACAACATCCGTCACCTCATCAATAGTCCAGACGCTGGGCGCGGGTAGCGGGATCGATATGGCGGCGCTGGCCGAAAGCCTGGCAACCGCCCAGTTCGCCACGCGGATCGACCGGCTCACGGCGCAGGCCGAAACAGTCGATCGCCAGATCTCGGCGGTTGCCTCCTTGCGCGGCCAGATCACCCAATTGGCCAGCGCCGTGGGCGAACGCGTGCGCACCGGCGATCTTGCAGTCCAGCCACAGATTGCCAACAGCGCGGTAGCGACTGTATCCAAGGGCATTGCCACCGGATCGGGAAGTTATACCCTTGAAGTCTCGGAGCTTGCCGCCGCCCAAGTACTGAGCAGCCCGGCGATTGCGACCCCAACCACGGTCATGGGCGCAGGCAGCCTGACGCTGCGGTTCGGGACGATCGCAGCAGGGGTCCTCAACGAGGATCTGACACATGCCCCAATAACGGTCACGATTGCCAGCGGCTCGACGCTGAACGACGTCGCCGCGGCAATCAACGGTGCGCGTGCCGGGGTCACCGCCTATGTCCTGAACGGCACCGATGGCGCGCACCTGATGTTCAAGGGCAGCACTGGCGCGGCCAATGCCTTCACGATCGAAGCGACCGAAACCCCCGGTGAAGAGGGACTGGCCGCGCTCGCCTGGACCCCGGCAGCGGCCCCGGCCCAACTGCTGACCCCGGCGGCCAGCGCGGTGTTCAAGCTCGATGGGCTGGAAATGACCAGCCAGTCGAACACCATCAACGATGTGGTTCCGGGGCTGAACCTGACGCTGACCGGGCGCAATCCGGCAACGCCGACCACGATCCGCTTCAGCAATCCGTCCACGGCGGTCACCACGTTCATGAACGACCTGACCGGTGCGCTCAACGAGCTGGTGGCCGAGCTCAACAAGGACGTCGATCCGTTGACCGGTGACCTGGCCCGAGACAGCGGCGCCCGGGCGCTGCGGCGGGGACTTTCCCAGCTGGCGGGCAATATTGCCATGCCGAGTGCGACGGTAGGCGAACCGCGCACGCTGGCCGACCTTGGCCTTGCCACCAACCGCGACGGGACTTTCCGACTCGACACCACCCGGCTGGCCGCCACGCTCCAATCGTCTCCAACGGGCGTGGCGGCAATGCTGACCAACGGGATCCATGGGGTTTATGCCAGCCTCGATCGGCTCAGCCGCGCAGTCACCGTGGCGACCGATCCGGGTACGCTGGGCGGATCGCTGGCGCGGCTCAATGCCCAGAAGGCCAAGCTGGCCAGTGACCAGCTTGGCCTGACTGAAGCGCAGGACAAATTGCGCAGCCAGCTGATCACCCGCTTTGCCCGAACCGACAGCCGGGTCGGGGCCAGCCGCGCGACGCTCAGCTTCTTGCAGAACCAGATCGACGCCTGGAACGCGCCGAGGAACTAGGATCAGACCGATGCACGCGCTGCGCACTCCGCATGAAGCTTACCGCCGGGTCGAATTCGATGCCCGCGTCGTCGGGGCCGATCCGCGCCAACTGGTGCTGGTCTGCTATGACCAGTTGACCGGCGCGCTGGGCCGTGCGCTGCACGCGGCAAGGTCCGGCGACAACCGCCTCAAGAGCGAGGCACTGACCCGGGCGCTGGCCGCGATCGCTGCCCTACAGATGGGGATCGATCCTGCCGCGCCGATCGCTTCGGTGCTCACCCAGTTCTATGGCTCGGCACGGCGTGCACTGCTCGATTGTGTGCTCGATTTTGACCAGCAGGTGGTCGAAACTTTGCAACACGACTTCAGCGAAGTGGCAAGATCGCTCGCCAAAGCCACATACACCTCCGAAACGGATTGATTTCGAGCGTGCAATTCTCTTGGCTTTGGCACGCCGCACGCCGCTAGTCCTTTCGAAATCGAGACAACCGGGCAAGCTATCCACCCCGCTCCGCCATATCCCCTAGGCAATAACAACTAGGGGCAAATTCCGATGGAACAGGGGAATTCAATCGTACTGGTCGACTGCGAGTTCCGTCGCCGCGCGGCAATTTCGCACAACCTGGCAGGCACCGGAATCCACGTCGAGCCGTTCGAAAGCGTCAGCGAGATGCTGCAGCGCTGGCCACGCGGCGATGTAGCGCTGGTTGCCGATGAGGAGGATGCGATCCACGACCTGATCGGGGCCATGGCCCAGAATGGCAAATGGATCCCGGTGGTGGCCTATGCGGTTCAGCCCTCTATCCCGCGGGTGGTGCGCGCGGTGCTGGCCGGTGCGCTGGACTATCTCGACTGGCCGGTCGGCGAAGACCAGGTCCGCGCGGCGATTACCATGGCCCAGCAGAGCGGAGCGGCAATCGGCAATGCCCGGCTGCGCGAGGCCATGGCGCGAAGCCGGATCCAGAAGCTGACCCGGCGCGAGCGCGAAGTGCTGGAAGGCGTGGCCGACGGGCTGTCCAACCGGCTGATCGGCGAACGGCTGGAAATCAGCCCGCGCACGGTCGAGATCCACCGCGCCAACATGCTCAACAAGATGGGCGCCAGCCACACCAGCGAAGCGATCCGGATCGCAATCGAAGCCTCGCTGGTGGCATGAATAGGTAGGTCCACCGAGGGCAGGCTAAGCCCGCTGTTCAGCATGGTCCTCTAGGAATGGCCTGGCACCCACGGTGCAATCCAACTCTGGAAGGAACCAAGACAGTACAGCCTACCTCGAAACTAGACCCCGGCCGCCCAAACCGTCCCGTTTCCAGGCCGGGGTCCATTTCAGCTGACGAGGCCTTCGAAAACCAGCCCCATGATCTTGAGATCGCGCAGCCCTGCGGCGCCCACCGCATAGGGGTCGCGATCCAGCGCGACGAAATCGGCCTTCTTGCCGACCGCGATCGAGCCGACCAAACTATCCATCCCGATCACCTGCGCCGCCTCGATGGTGATCGCGCGTAGCGCCTTGTCAAGCGAAAGGCGTTCGGCCGGGGCTTTGACCTTGCCGTCGATGGCAATCCGGTTGGCGGCTATCCAGGCGAGGTAGAGCGGATCGATCGGGGCCATGTTGAAATCGCTGTGCAGCCCTAGCGGTACGCCCTTGCGCTCCTGCGAGCCAAGCCGGCTGATCGCCTCAGCCCGCCCCGGCCCCAGCCCCTCGCGGGCATAGGCATCGCCCAGCACCCGGATGTAGTTGGGCTGGGCCGAAACCATCAGTCCCATCCGCGCGATCCGCCGGTTCTGCGCCTCGCTGGAATAGCCCAGGTGTTCCAGCGTAATGGTCTGTGCTCGTCGCGGTGCCAGCGGTTCAAGCCCGGCCAGCATCACATCGAGTCCTTCATCGCCGTTGACGTGAATGTGCAATGAGAACCCCGCGTCCCAGAACCGGGCGAACTGGCGCGCCAGTACGGCAGGCTCGGTCAACCACAGGCCCTGGTGGCCATCGATATAGCCCGGCGGGTTCATCCGCATGTTGAGCGCAAAAAAGGCCCCGTCAGCCAGCATCTTGACCCGCCGGTCAAGCCTGACATGGGATCCTGCAAAGCGGCTGTCCGCGCTCCGCATCCAGCCATCGAGGTCAGTTACCGATGCCAGCTGCGAAGCCATCGGCATCAGCATAACCCGCGCGGCGGCATCGGGACGCTCGAACGCGGACTTGATCAGACCGGCCTCAGTATCAAAGTCGGCAAAGACCCCGGTGCCCATGTCAGAGGCGGTCGTGACCCCCGATTGGCGCAACACCTTTTGCAACGCCCCCATCCCGCTGGCGATCTTTCCAGGCCCCAGCAGCACCGGGCGCAGCTTGGCCAGAGCGGGTGGAAGCCCGGTTTCGGTGAACAGTCCGCGGGAATAGCTGCCGTGCGCCGGATCGGCCTGACCGGCCTTGAGCATCTCCGCGAAATCGGCCTCGGACTTGATCCCCCAGCGCTCCAGCATGGCGCTGGACACGATGATTTCGTGAAAGCTGCGCTGCCAGACCACCACCGCGCGGCCCGGCGCTAGTGAATCGAGATCGGCCCGACCCAGCGGGCCATGGAACAGTTCATGATAGCCCCAGGTGATGTAGGGATCGTCTTTCGAGGCCGCGAGCGCCATTGCCAGCCGCTGACGATAGCCTGCTGCGGTGCGGACACCGGGCGAATTGCCCGAAGGCAGCTTCCAGTCGTCCGGCGCGATGAATGGCACGCCCAGCATCACGGCCGCCAGCATCGGGTGAACGTGCGGGTCGATCAGCCCGGGAAGCAGAACCTGTCCGGCGAAGCGGCGATCGATCCGCGTTTCGCGTCCGGCTGTCCAGGCAGCCAGCTCGTCAAGAGTGTCGCCCAGCGCGATGATGATGCCGCCCATGACCGCGACGAACCGGCAAGACGGCCGGGCCGGCTCCATCGTTACGATCCGGCGGGCTTCATAGACTATGATCGGCGCGCCAGCGGCGCGGGCCAGCGCCGGGCCGAGTAGCGGAAGCCCAGTAGCCAGGGCGAGAAACGGACGACGTGAGAGATGGGTGGTCATTACAGGGCTGGCCGCTGGTTTAGATTGGTCATGAAAAAAGGGCCCCGCGCCAAAGCGCGGGGCCCCCGTTAAGCATCCCTCCCAGGATTGCTTAGAACTTCAGACCCGCGGTCACACCATAACGGCGCGGTTCGAGAGTGAAGACGTTGGTATAGTTACCCGACGACTGGTCGGTCACATAGAGACCGGTGATCGAGTCTTTGTTCTGCAGGTTCTGGACCCAGGCGCGGGCAAACCACTTCTTGTTCGGACCATCGAGCTGCAGCTGGGCGTTGATCTGGCTGAAGCTGGGCACTTCGTTGACAGTGCCGCCAAAGATGTTGCCCACCGATTTTCCGGTGTAGATGTAGTCGGCACGCGGAGTCAGCGTCAGGTCGCCCACGGCCAAGGCATACTGCACGCCGGCCGAGAACTTGTAGTCCGGAGCGCCGGGCAGCTTGTTGCCCTTGATGTTCACCGGAATACCCGAGTTGAAGACGGTAATGCCACCGAAGGAACCGCCAGCCGGACCCGCCAGGTTGTTCAGGATCGCGCAGATGCTGAACGCGCCGTTCGAGTTGAGCCCGCTGCCGCCCGGGAAAGCGGTAGTCGGCTGCAGGCCTGCGCCCGGCTGCAGGCCGGTGCCTGCCGTTGTCAGCGGGTTGCCCACGGCATTGATCGTGTTGATCCAGGTGTTGACCTGGTTCACGTAGGCATTGACCCCGGCGGCGCTACCGGTGTTGGACGCCACCGCGCAGTTCGCACCGTTGGTGATGTCCTTGATCAGCACCGCATCGGCTCGGCCAGCGGCAAAGTCACGCGGGTTGGCCAGGAACTTGTCCTGCGACACTTCGGTATGGAGATAGCTGGCACCGAAGTTCATCGTCAATTCCGGGGTCGGGCGCAGCACTGCTTCGGCTTCGAGACCGTAGATCTTGGCATTGACGTTGTCGTTGACCGAGGTCTGGGCAACGATCCGCGACAGCTGCAGACCCTTGTAGTCATAGTAGAAGCCGGTGAGATTGAGAACGACCTTGCCATTGGCAAAGGTGTTCTTCGACCCCACTTCGAAGGCATTCACGAATTCCGGAGCGAAAGTGTCCGAAACCGCGAAGACCGGCGAAAGCGGTGGGTTGATCCCGCCCGACTTGTAGCCCCGCGAGTACGAAGCATAGACCAGGTTGTTATCGGTGATCTGGAAATCGATCACCGCACGTCCGGTTACCTCATTGAACCGCACCGTGCGGCGCTGGATGCCTTCGCAGCCCGCCACTGAACCGAGCGCGCCGGCGATGGTCGAACCAGCAGGCGAGCAGACCGTCGAGGGATCGGCATCGAAGCCGCCCGCACGAATTCCCGCACCCGTGAAGGCATTGGTTTCAGTGAACGGAACATAGTAGCTGGCGAGCGTGGTGCGTGCAGCCACGTTCTTTTCATCGTGGTTGTATCGCAGACCCCCGGTCAGCTTCAGCCGGTCGCTGAACTTGACATAGGCTTCACCGAACAGCCCGTAAGTGTTCACGGTCAGGTCATCGGTGTTGCTGCGGAAGAACGGGGTACCAAGGTAGCCCGGTGCAAGCCCGCCTCCCAGCGCGGTGAATGTACCCACCACACCGGTAAAGTAGTCGATCCCGAACGAGTTCACGTAGTAGCTGTTTTCGCTCAGGTGATACTTGCCATAGATCCCGCCGAGCAGGAAGTTGAACGCTCCGTCCCATTTCGACGAGAGGATCGCTTCTGCCGACCAGCTCGACTGGTTGAGGTTGGAACGGTCGAAGTCCTGCGGGGTCTGCGAGCAGATCCGGTGACCACCGAACGAGCCGGTGCCAGTTTCTTCAGGCAGCGAGGTGCAGAGCAGACCGGTCGCGCCGTTGGGTGTCAGCGCGTTGTAGACCGGCGTGAGGTAGCTCTGCAGGCCTGCGCCGAGCAAGCCGGCGCGAGCATTGGCCAGCGCGGTCAGCGCAGGCAGGTAGTTCGCGCGGTTCTGGACCGACAGGTTGTAGTCCTGCTGCGAATCGAGAGCCACGGCCTGGTAGTTGCCGCTCACGCTGAGCGAGAGTCCGCCGCCCAGATCCTGGTCGATCGAGCCCTGGGCGATCCATTCATGCGTGTAATAGGTCGGCTGGAAGTCGGTGTTGACGGTGCGGTAATCCGCCGGGTTGGTCGCCCCGGCCCAGTTGTAGGGATCAGGTCCATAGAGGCTGCCCAATGCGAAGGCAGTCGGCAGGCCGCGCAGCGCGAAGAATTCGCGGCTGGTCACCACACCAACGAACGAGGTGTTGGCATTGGTCATCTCGAATTGGCGGCTGTCGGGCAAGCAGCCCAGCACCCCGGTCGGGTCGCGGTGGCACATCTGCTTCTGGATGCGCATCCGGCTGTCGTTTTCGCGGAAGTACTGGACCATCAGGTCGATGGTGGTACCCGAACTGGGCTCAAGGCGCAGCGAGCCGCGCACACCGTACATGTCGCGATCGTCGATCTTGGAATTGTCGTAGATGTTCTTCGTGTAGCCATCGCGGTTAAGGTAGAACCCGGCCACGCGCACCGCAGCGACATCGCCCAGCGGCACGTTCATCATGCCCTTGACCTTGACGCCGTTGTAGTTGCCATATTCGGCCTCGGCGCTGGCTTCGAAGCCGCTCAGCTTCGGCCTGGCCGACTTGATGTTGACCACACCCGAGGTTGCGTTGCGGCCATACAGGGTACCCTGCGGCCCGCGCAGCACTTCGATCTGGGCCAGATCGTAGAATTCACCTTCGAACAGGCGCGTGCCGAACAGCGGCGCATCGTTCATGTGAATCGCAGTGGCCTGGTCGCAGGTGGTGCCCACGCACAGATCGCCGATCCCGCGGATCGTGAAGCTGGAACCGGTAAAGTTGGTCTTGGTGAAGGTCACGTTGGGCAGGCTGAGCTGCAGGTCCGACGTATTCTTGATCTGCTGCTTTTCAAGCGCTTCGGTGTTGAACGCGCTGACTGCAATCGGCACGTTCTGAAGCTTTTCAGACGTACGCTGTGCGGTAACGACGATTTCCGTATCCGACGTGGTTTCATCAGCCGGATTATCCTGCGCATAGGCAGGAAACGCGATTGCACCGGCGCAGACACCGGCAAGCAGGGTCAGTTTACCCCTCATCAGCCCACTCTCCTCATAGTTGCCCGTCCCTCTCCCGGGCGGTTTGCAGTTCCGAATAGACCATCGTCCGGCGCGCTTGACAACAGCTTTTAATCGATTGGTTAGAACTAACGCAAACCGTAGCGTTCTTGCCACACCTGTAACCGGCAGACAGGTCCTTGCCGGACGATTCGCCAGCACTCACCAAGCGGCTCATTCCGGTTCGGCTTCAAGTGTTTACCCGGCTTGCAATCGCCGCCGTGCTGTATCACTCTTCGCCCAACAGGTGGGGAGCATCGATGGACGAAGATCCGGCCAAAGCCGAGCCTGGGCGCTATCGCGCGTTCATCAGCTATAGCCACGGCGATGCCAAATTCGCGCATTGGCTGCACCGCAAGCTGGAAAGCTGGCGCCTGCCCGACAAGAGCCGCCTGGCTCCGGTATTCATCGACCGGGCCGAGCTTGCCGCCGGGTCCGATCTCTCCGCCCAGGTCCGCGAGGCGTTGGAACAAAGCGCCGCGCTGGTGGTGGTCTGCAGCCCCAATGCCAAGGCGAGCCGCTGGGTCGGGCAAGAGATCGCGCTGTTCCGTTCGCTCCATCCCGATCGCGCGGTGCTGGCCGCGCTGATTGATGGCGAGCCAGTCGATGCCTTCCCCGATCCACTGCTCGGCACCGGCGATGCGCCGCTCGAACCACTCGCCGCCGATTTCCGCAAAGGCCACGACGGCCAGCGGCTCGGCCTGCTCAAACTGGTCGCCGGACTTACCAAGCTGCCGCTCGACCAACTGGTCCAGCGCGACGCGGCAACACGCCAACGCCGCGTGATGGCCATCACGGCGGCGGCGCTCGCTTTGGTCCTAGTCCTCTCCGCAGCCCTGGTCGTCTCGCTGCGCGCCCGCGCCGAGGCGGAGAGGCAGAGGGCCGAGGCGGAAGGTTTGGTTGAGTTTATGCTGACGGATCTGAGACCAAAGCTGAAAGGTGCGGCTGGAATCAAGGTTATGGAGTCCGTCAACGCGCGCGCTTTTGGCTATTACGTGAAACAGGACCTGTCGAACCTTTCGGATGACAGTCTAGAGCGTCGGGCACGTTTGCTGCACGCAATGGGCGAGGATGAAGAGCGACAAGGTCGTTTCCCTGAAGCTCTAGCAAAATACAAAGAAGCCCATCGCTTCACCGCTGAAATCCTCTCCCGCCGCGGCAGCGATCCCGATGCCTTATTCACGCATGGCCAAAGCGAATTCTGGGTAGGCCAAGCAGCCTGGAAGCAAGGCGATTTGAACACAACGAGAATACACTGGACTTCATACAAGGCAATCTCGGAACGGCTTGGAGCGATTGAACCTGGATCAACCAGAGCCCTGATGGAATTGGGCTTTGCGTCGGGCAATCTCTGCGAATTGGCATCACGATCCAAGGAGAATTCAGAGAAAGTTCTTCCTCTGTGTGAGCAGGCTGAAGCTTGGATGGCCCAAGCCATGTCCTTGAATCCCGCCAATCGGGATATAGCGCTTGCTTTGGCCAATCGACTAGACTGGCATGCGAACGCCCTGACCCAACTAGGCAGACCATTGGAAGCCATACCATTGCTGCGGAGGGAAGCCAGATTAGTCGAACGACTGCTGCAGGCTGAACCGGAAAATTCAATGCTTCTCGACCGCCAAACTTGGCCGATGATCGGTGAAGCAAAGGCGCTCGCGGCAGCAGGACGGCACAACGAGGCTCTAGCAATGCTGGAACGCGCCGACCTCCAACTAGGTCAACTTTCCGCAGCCGACCCAACCGACATGATCATTATCGAGCAGCGCCTGCGGATAGCATGGCTTGAGGCCAGATCCCTGCGAGTACTGTCCATGCCGGCGAATTTGACTAAGGCACGGCTCCTGCATCGCAAACTGAAATCTAAGTATACTTCTGGCCAACTGACTAGATTCAATCAGATGTTGGAGCAAATTGAAGAAGGACGGAAATAATGGGAAATTTCGAACTGAATCGTCGCAAAGCTATTCAAGCTGTTGGACTCGGCTCTTTGGCTGCGTGCGCGAAGCTAGATGAGAGCGATGCAGATTCGCCAAGAGGCGCATTTCTCAAATCCGGTCGCCCAGCTCTATATGGCGTCAATCCTAACATACCCCACATGCCCAATGGCTTGCCCAGCGGATTGCCAACATTCAATCCAGCCTATTTGACATTGATCCGGGTATCCGCAAGCCATGGCTGGGGGTTTGATGTCAATCACGCCAGTTTTGCTTATTCTGGACCAAACGCTCCGGAACCCGATTCTAGCAATGCAAGAGCTGACCAAGCCATCGCCTTATTCCGTCAGACGATCAATGGACCCGCGCGGCGTCGCTTTTCTCAGATCGCCTTGCCTCCCGGTGCTTCGATTTACCCTCGCACAAAGCCTCCATATCAAAATCAAACTGACGTCCCTAGTTTGGATCGGATCGGCGCCAACCACCCTGCCGAAATTTTTATTTGGTACGACAACCCTAGAATTGAAATCTACAACGATTATTTTATATCATTTACAACTTTTAGTAGCGAAGGCGTCGTACGCGCGCCGAACGATAGCTTTTTCGCCTCACGCGTTATTCAAACAATATTACCCGGCCCCATGATTCGAATCCGTAACTACTTTTGCGACTACGAAGAGATCGGGGATACAGATGTGTTCACTACGCGAAAGCCGGACAGTCCCGAACGCATCTACTCAATGAATCTCCATATCAAGGTGCCTGATACCGGGAATAGGACCATTCCACTTATCATTGATCCGGACACCGGAAGCGGTGCCGGCTGGGAACCCTAATTTGACCCTCACACTCCCGAATCTCCCCGCCCTCACCGCTCTCGCCCGCGCTGGCGCGGTGGGGCGGGCGTGGGAGTTGTTTGGCCAAGCTGGCTATCTGGAGCGTACCACCGACCCGGCCGCGCTGGCGGTTAAGGGGCGGTTGCTCAAGGGGCGGGGGCGGTTGGCCTCCGGCGCTGAGCAGCGCGCCTTGTTTGCCGATGCGGCGGGGGCCTATGCCTCCGCCCATACGCTTGATCCTGCGCCGTATCTGGCGATCAATGCGGCCAGCCTGAACTTGCTGGCGGGGGATGCCGCGCGGGCCGCCGAGGGAGCCCGCGAGGTGCTGGCCTTGCTCGATGCGCCGGACACTCCGGCCGATACCCCCTATTTCCTCGCCGCGACGCGGGCCGAGGCTTTGCTGATCCTGGGTGAACGCGCGCAGGCCGAAGCGGCGATGGAAGTCGCCGCCGCGCATGATCCCGACGGCTGGGCCAACCGCGCCGCCACGATCGCGCAATTGCACGAGATTGCCCGCGCGCAGGCCAGCGATGCAGGCTGGATCGACCGTTTCGCCCCGCCCGCCAGCCTGCACTTTGCCGGGCATATGGGCCTCGCCTCGGGCGGTGCGAGTGAGGCGGCACTGGCCAAAGACCTCGACGCGCTGTTCGCCCGCCACCGCTTCGGCTTTGCCTGGGGCGCGCTGGCCGCCGGGGCCGATGTGGTGATTGCCGAGCAATTGCTGGCGCGCGGCATCGAGCTGCACGTGGTGCTGCCCTGCCCGCCCGACCAGTTCGAAGCCCAGTCGGTGGCCCCGGCGGGCGAGGGCTGGACCGGGCGCTACCGCGCGCTGCTGGAACAGGCAGCGTCGGTTCGCTGCGCCGCTGACAGCGCGACCTCAGTCCATGATCCACTCGCCACGCTCCATGCTGGCGAGCTGGCGATCGGCGGGGCACTGAACAATGCCCTGACATTGGCCAGCAGCGCGGCCCAGCTGATCGTTACCGACGAGGCCGGCGGCGGAATCAACACCGCGCGTCAGGCCGCGCTGTGGCGCGCTTCATCAGGGCCGCAGCACTGCCTGACCGTGCCGCGCGATGCGCAAGTCGAGGCGCTGTTCCCGCCCGAGCAGCCCGATCCGGCGCGGGTCCTGGCGGTTCACCTCGCGGTCGGGCTTGATGCGCTGGCGGGGGACGATGCGCTGCCCTCGGCGGCGATTTCCGCGCTGACCGCCCCGGTGACCGAAGTGCTTGGCGCGCTGCCAACTGGTTCGGTCCGCGCCGCGCCGGGGCGCTGGGAAGCCTCGGTTGAAGACCTTGAGCTGGCGCTGGCCGTGGCCAGCCGCCTTGCCGCGCTGGGGACAGTGGCGGTCGGCGCGCACCTGGCGATTGGCCCGGTGCTGCGCGATGCGCCCAGCGGGTCGATGGTGCCGTTCGGCCCTGCCCCCGCGCTTGCCCGGCACCTGATGGCGCTGGCCCCGGTAGGCGTGACGCTGCTCAGTGATGCCCTGGCGGTAACGCTGGCCGCGCGCGGCTCGGCAGGCCACCGCAGCGAACTCTACCATCCCGGCGAGGACGAGGCCGGGGGTGCGGTCCACACGCTGGTGTTCTAGCAGCTGACGTTTTCCTACACGGCGCGATCCTGCTAAGGCCGGCAGGCTCTTTGAAAAGTTGATCCGGCCAGCACGCCAGAAAAGTGTCAAGTGTCAAGCTGGCGTCCAAGTATTTGATTTATTGTCAGATAATGCCGCACGACTGCTTGACAACTTGACACATGTGTCAAGCAAAGCAGGACCAGGCGCTAGTAAACCAGCTCTTCCAGCCGGTGCGGGGCGACCAGTGCCAGTCCACCTTCCACCCGTTTCAGGATCCCGCGCTTCTCCAGCGAGGAGACTGTGCGCGATACCGTCTCGCGCGTCGATTGCACTTGCAACGCAAGTTCGGAGAAGACTGGCACCGGACGGATCGTGCCCTCGCCCGACTTGGCCAGCCGCAGCAGTTCGGCCGCGATCCGCCCGGTTGCCGATAGCAGCGCAGTCTCAACCATCCGCCGCCGCATCGCCGCGATCCGGGCCGACAAGTGCCGGGCCATTGCCAGCGCTACCGTCGGATAGCTCTCCATCAGCCGGACCATCACGCTGGCGGCAAAATGCAGCGCCGCACCCTCGCCCAGCGCCTCGACTTGCGCGCCCGAATGGTCGGCGCCGCTGCCGGCCAGGTCGCCGAAGAATTCGCCCGGAGCGATCGTGTGGAACACCAGCGTCGCCCCTTCGCGGCCATAGGCCAGCTCGATCGCCCGGCCCTCGGTCAGCAAGCTTGCCGCCTCACCTTCCTCGCCGCGCGGCCACAGTACGGCCCCGCGACCATGCGTGGCCCCACGCCCCAGGGCCGCGATAGTCCCGGCCAAGGCTTCGCCGCAGCCAAACGCGGCGCGCAGCACCTCCATTGCATCCGCCGAAGCCTGAGCCCCACCCATCGCATCCCCCTGGCATGCGCGCAAAGCCGCGCCCGGCAACGAGATTGCCGGGATTTTTGGATTCAGGTCAAGAAAATGGTGCCCTCGGGCGGAGTAAGCTCGAACCAAAACAGGGACTCGAACCTTGCCCATCAAGAGGACTCAAACAGCCTATTCCGCGCACTGGACGAATGGAACGCAATCTTAGACGGGCTGCAAAATCCATCCACAAGAAAGGCGGCTGATAATCTGCCGCAGACAAAGGCAAGGCCATCGCCGCCTGTCCGCCGTCGTCATAAGAAAATGGGAGGCAAGGCATGACCAAGCCTCCGCACCCGCTTCACCCCGTCTCGCTGCGCATGACGTTTGAAGAGAAAGCCAATCTTGAAAAGGCAGCGGCGGGAATGTCGCTCGCCGCATATATAAGGTGGAGATTGTTTGCACCGGATATGCCGCCGCGGCGCACACGCGGCAATTTTCCTGTGAAGGATCACAAGGCACTCGCGCAGTTGCTCGCGCTGCTTGGTCAATCGCGACTGGCGAACAATGTGAACCAGCTCGCGCGCGCTGCGAACACCGGAAGCCTGCCCGTCACCCCTGAAACCGAAGAGGCATTGCTCACGGCGGTGCGCGAAGTCTCGAACATGCGCGCGCTTTTGATTCAGGCGCTCGATGTGGACGTGTCGCCATGATCCTCAAGGCATCGCAACGCAGTGGTGCCAAACAGCTTGGGCTTCACCTGCTCAAGACCGAAGAAAATGAACACGTCGAGATTCACGAAGTCTCGGGCTTTGTGTCAGAGTCCGTCATGGGCGCGATGAATGAGGCTTACGCGGCGGCACGCGGGACAAAATGCCAACGCTATCTGTTTTCAATGTCACTCAGCCCGCCCGCGCATGAATCCGTGCGCGTCGAAACATTCGAAAAGGCTCTCGGCGATATCGAAGAACGGTTGGGCCTCACCGGCCAGCCGCGCATCGTCGTATTCCATGAAAAGGAAGGCCGTCGTCATTGTCATGCGGTGTGGTCACGCATCGATGCCGAAACCATGACGGCGAAGGAATTGCCCTTCTTCAAAAACAAACTGAACGAGATTGCCAAGCAGCTCTATCTCGAAAACGGATGGTCGATGCCGAAGGGTTTCGCCAATCCCAAGCTGCGCGATGCGCGCAATTTCACATTGGATGAATGGCAGCAAGCCAAGCGCGCGGGACTCGATCCGCGCGAACTCAAATCCGCCGTGCAAGAATGCTGGAAGCAATCGGACGGCGCGGCGGCATTTGCGTCCGCACTCGAAGAGCGCGGCCTGTTCCTTGCTCGCGGTGATCGTCGTGGCTTTGTCGCCGTCACCATTGACGGCGATGTGTTCGCGCTCGCGCGCATGATCGATGCAAAATCAAAGGACGTTGCATCGCGCCTCGGTAATCCTGCGAAATTGCGCAGTGTCGAAGAGACGAAGCAATTCATCGGAGAGCAAATCGCACCGCGCCTCAGCAGCTACATTGCAGAGGCCAAACGCATCGCTCACCACAATATGCAACCATTGGTAGCCAAGCGCGAAGCGCTCAAGGTTCGGCATCAAGCTGAACGCCAAGCCTTCGATAAATCCATCACCGCACGCTGGAACGAAGAGCAACGCATTCGCTCATCACGTCTGCGCAAGGGCATCGCCGGTGCATGGGACTTCCTGACGGGGAAATATTTCAAAACCCGCAAGCAGAATGAGATGGAAGCCAAATTTGCGCGCGAGCGCGATAGCCATGAGCGGCACGCTCTGATCCATGCGCAGCACAAGGATCGACAAGCCCTTCAAGAATTGGTCAAAGAGAATCGCCGCAAGGAAGCTGAACGTATCCTCGGTCTCTATCGGGATGCAGCTAAGTTTCGCCAGATGCGCGAGGGGGAGCGCGACACAGATCGGGATCGTGGTTCAATCACCCTCAAACCCAAGCGGGATCGTGGGTTGGATTTGGGCTAGATTTCCGGTTGAATTTTTGCCTGAATTTCAATCGAAACTTTCACCGCAACGATCATGATAATTTTCATAACATAAAAGGCGATATTTTCACCAACATAAAAGGCGATATTTTTATCGACATAAAAGGCGAAATATGTCACAACATATATGGCGACAAAAATGTCGTCAGGAATGGCATATATAGCGATGGCAAGTCCGGCTGAGAAACTGGCGAAATCCCTTGAAGCGTTGGAAGCCTTCCAACGCGAAGGACGAACCTGCATCCGTTCACGCGATATGAGCCGCACAGATCGCGAACGTCTGGTTCGCAATGGGTTTTTGCGCGAAGTCCTGCAAGGCTGGTATATCGCAACGCGCCCCGATGAAGCGGTGGGCGAAAGCACCGCGTGGTATGCGTCGTTCTGGGGATTCTGCGCTGAATATCTAAACGAACGTTTCGATACGGCATGGTGTCTCTCAGCTGATCAATCGCTCTTGCTCCATGCAGGCAATTGGACCGTTCCGCGCCAACTGCTTGTGCGCGCGCCCGCTGGCCGCAACAACCCAACGCCATTGCTCCACGGCACGGCACTGCTCGGAACGCGACAAACGCTGCCGCCCGTAGCCGATCAAACGGTTCTTGATGGCCTGACGGTCTACACCGTTGAAGCCGCTTTGATCGCTGCCGCACCCGGCTTCTTCATCAACAATCCCAATGAAGCGCGCGCGCTTCTAGCTGTGCAGCGTGATGCAACGGGTTTGCTATCACGTCTGCTTGCGGGCAATCACACTGCAATCGCTGGACGTCTAGCAGGTGCATTCCGCAATATCGGCGCGACACGCATTGCCGATGATATTCTCGCAACGATGCGCGCCGCTGGACACGATGTGCGCGAGAATGATCCCTTCGATCATCGCCTTGAAGGTTACGTGTTCTCCCGCGAACCATCGCCTTATGTTCATCGCATCAAATTGATGTGGGAGCGGATGCGCCGTGATATCATTGGCAAATTCCCTGCCCCATCCGCAAAACCGAATGACATTGATGCCTATCTGAAGGCGGTCGACGATATATATGTGACCGATGCTTATCACTCGCTTTCCATTGAAGGCTATCGCGTCACACGCGAACTGATCGAGCGTGTGCGCGATGGGAACTGGAATCCCGAAGCGAATGAGGCCGACCGCAATCATCGCGATGCGATGGCGGCGCGCGGATATTTTCAATGCTTTGGCGAAGTGAAAAAGAGCGTTGCTCGTGTTCTCAAAAATGAGAATGCGGGCGATGTCGCCGATGCCGATCATGGCAATTGGTATCGAGCGCTCTTTGCGCCAAGCGTGGAGGCTGGTATCATCGGTGCGGCGCAACTCGCCGGATATCGAAGCGGTCAGGTCTATATACGCGGCTCACAACATCGCCCGCTCAATGTCGATGCGGTGCGCGACACGATGCCCGCCTTCTTCGATCTGTTGCGCGATGAACCTGATCCCGCTGTCCGCATCGTGCTGGGGCATTTCATTTTCGTCTATATCCATCCCTATATGGACGGGAACGGGCGCACAGGACGATTCTTGATGAATGTGATGATGGCTGCAGCCGGTTATCCGTGGACGGTTATCCCAGTCGATCAACGCGACCGGTATATGGCCTCCTTGGAGGCCGCGAGCGTCGATCAGAATATTGTCCCGTTCACCGAATTCCTTGCCGACCAAATCCGCAAGCCGACGACATAGATTTGCGCCATCGTTGCGCGAGTCAGACTGTCGCCCCCAACATTCCTCCTTTACTCCACCACCCACATGATCCGCTGATTGATCGAACTTATCCGCACTAGGTTTGGCATGATGCAAGGCGGGATCGTGATCCCTAGCCTTCTCCACATTCGTTGCGATCACAGGTGATGCATCGGCAATCGATGTGCGGATGCGCGTCCTCCAACGCGGCCCATGGTGGGCGGCGCAAGACAATGGAGGAAACCATGAACTTCAATCTCAACCGCAACGATCTTGCGACCAAATCAGCATTGCAGCTTGCTGCCCTGTTTCAACAGGCAAGCAGCGCCATCGCGGTAAACCAAGATGTAATCACATCGGCGAACACGCTTCTCGCGATGATCGCGCAAGAACTTGGCCGCCGTGGTCCAGCGCCATAGCGACGCTGGATCACAACCCCGAAGGGGAGCGTTAGCTCCCCTTCTTGTTGGCTGGCTTTTCCTCGTTGATCCGCATGACGATCCGACCATTCACGGGGATCGCATTGAGCGCGAGCGTGAAACCTTTGCCATCCTTGGTTGGCCATGCGACGCCGATGTCAGTCCATCGCGCGTTGTCGCCGTCACCAGTTACATTGAACAAGCGGTGGCTCGGGCGGTTTGAGTTTGTGTCAGACATTTCAGTTCTCCTTGGTTTCCACCGAAGGACAATTCCCTCGGCTTCATGGGGAGACTCGTGACCTGACGATGTAGGTGAGGATCAAAGGCTGAGAGACGAATGCAATGAGGGGCGAACACGCGCGCGGAGCTGCACAAGACCCAAGGGACGAAGGGGCGCGGAAGCGAGCGGCCTTGATCCGAGACGCGGCTGGTCAAAAACCCATGAATGAATGCCGTTGGGAATGTCCGCTGCTCGGTGGCAATTTTAGGAGAACATGATCTGACACGAAAAACTGCGCGCGCCATCATCGAACGTATCAATCCGGTGACGCGCACTCACGCATCTGCATTAGCTCCGCGCAAAGGCAATTAAGGCGTCGAAGTCATGCGCATCTGCTGCGCGCAATGCCGCGACATAGGCTTGGCGGGTTTCGTTTGGATCAACAAGATTGGCACTGCCCCACGAAAAGCGGGGCTGACCTAATTGCTGGGCGAGCAAGTCGCCGACCATGCGCGAGAAACGCCCATTGCCATTGGGGAATGGATGGATCGCGACTAAGCGATGCGAGAAGCGAACGGCGATTTCATCGGGTGAATATGTTTCGTTCGCGACCCAGAATTTTGCATCGTCGATGGCTTGCGCAACATCCATCGGAATGCGCCATGCCTCGACGCCAATGTTGCGCGGCGTTTTGCGATAGTCGCCCGCCCACTTCCACACTTGGCCGAACATGCGCGTGTGCAGATTGCGCAGAAATTTTTCGTCGAGCACGTCGCGCTTGCGCGATGCGAGCCATTTGGCTGCATCGGCAATGTTGATCTGCTCGGCTTCGTTCAATTCACGGCGAAGCGTGATGTAGGATGGAATGAGCTGCTCACGCTCCTCGGCTTCGAGAGGCGTGTTCGCTTCATCATCTTCATCAAAAAGAGGATCGCTCATTCTTCATCCCACACGCGGCGAAGTGAACCGGCGAGCATATCTGAAACCAATCGCTCGCGCTCGGCGGCAAGGTCGCGCCTATCCATCGCCTGATTTTCAAGGCGCATAGTGTGATGATGGCGCGCAAGTTCCACATCGGCCTTCTTCGCCGCCTGATCGCGCAAAATGTCGTCGAGCGTGCTGGTAGGCACGATGGCATACACGAGTGTGCAGTTCATAGCCTCCGCAGCTTCGCGCAAGGTCTTCATCGTCGTCGATCCGGTCACTTCCGCCTTCTCAATCGTGTTTACGCGAGGGCGCGAAACGCCCATACGTTCGGCCAGCTTTTGGGGAGACATGCCAAGTGCTTCACGGATAGCCCGCACCCAGCCGAACGGCGGCATGGCAACGGCTTCGCGATTGAGTTTGCTCAACCGGCGGTCAAGATTCTTGCGGGCTAACAGGGTTTGGTCAGGGCTCATGTCACCAACAGTGACACATATATGTTTCATTGTCAATTCGTTTGTGAAACATATAAGTTTCTACCTTAGGCCATTATAGAAACATTTATGTTTCACTATCTTACAATACTCACGCTCAAAAGAGCGCGAGTTGGCGTGATGCGGATGCGGTTTCGCGCCATGCGTGGGTGTGTGACATCTCGTCAATCCACGCTTCGACGTATGCCTCAATCTGCTCGTGCGCGATGAACCTGTGGCCTCGCTCATTCAGGAAATCTTCGAAGGCTATGCCGCTGGGCGCTTTGCTGGGCCTGCGGAAATCATGCGCTATCTCGAAGCGCATCCGGTGTGGCCGCGCTCGCGCCGCGATACGATGACAGTCGAGCGTGTGCTCGAACTGCTAGAACGCGTTCACTATGCTGGCTATCTGAACTATCCCAAGTGGAACATTCATATGCTCGCGGCGAAGCATGAGCCGATTGTCAGTCTCGTGACATTCAATGCCGTGCAAGACCGTTTGAAGGGCAATGCAAAACTCCCCGCACGCAAAGACATCAACGTCGATTTTCCGCTGCGTGGATTTGTCGAGTGTGATGATTGCGGCCAACCGCTTACGGCGTGTTGGACGAAGGGACGCAATGCGCGTTACCCCTATTATCTCTGCCAGACAAAAGACTGCTGCTCCTATGGCAAGTCGATCAAGCGCGATGCGCTTGAGGATGAATTCAAGGAAGTGCTCGCGGCGCTCAGCCCGTCACGCGAACTTTATGAACTCGCGACCGAGATGTTCCGCGATCTCTGGAATGCGCGCGTGGCCAGCGCACAAGGCAATCGCGCGCACCTCGTCGCCGAAGTGACGCGCCTTGAAAAGCAGATTGAGCAACTCGTGGATCGCATCGTGAATGCAGACTCGGATGCGCTGATCGGCGCATATGAAAACCGCCTGCGTTCGCTCGAAGCTGCCAAGGTCGAAGCGAAGGAAAAGATCGAAAATTGTGGTCGTCCGCTCGCAGACTTCGACACAACTTATAGAACCGCCATGGAATTCCTCGAAAACCCCAGTAAAATGTGGGTTTTTGGCGATCTGGTGGACAAGCGCGCGGCCCTGAAACTCACTTTTGAGGGCCGAATTCGCTACAAGCGAAATGAGGGCTATAGAACCGCCAAAGCGGTGATTTCTTTCAGGATTTTCAATGGGTTAGGTCTTGAGGACTCCGAAGAGTCCGAAATGGTGCCCAGAAGAGGACTCGAACCTCCACGCCGTTTCCAGCGCCGCCACCTGAAGACGGTGCGTCTACCAATTCCGCCATCTGGGCACGGGAGCGAGCAGGACAGAGTGTCTGCCGCCGGGTAGGAGCGCGCCACTAGCGGGGGGGCACCATGCTTGTCAACACACGGATCGCATGGCAGGCCGGTTTTTTGGGCGAGGTCTGTCGCGGGAGGGGTTGGCGGTGATGATGCAGCGGCTGGTGGGCGGACTTGACCGGGCTGGACAGCGCTTCGGCCTTTCGCTTGGCCTCATCGCTATGCTGGCAATGCTTGACCGCCTTGGGCTTCGCGCGGTGCATGGCACTGCCAACTACTGGTCTGAAGGCTATGGTTTCTTCTTCAACATTGCCGCGAACATGGCGGCAGGCAATGGTTATGGATTGGTCCCAGGGCAACCCAGTGCTTTTCGGGTTCCGGGCTATCCATTGTTCCTGCTGGCGTTGGCCCAGGGCGAATGGAGGCCGTGGGCGATCGTGCTGGTCCAGGCCTTCCTGGGTGCGCTGACTGTCGTGGCTACCGGACTGATCGGGCGGCGGCGGTTCGGGCGGCGGGCCGGACTTCTGGCCGCGCTGACCTGTGCGATGTGGCCCTATTACCTGTGGCACGACACCGCACTGCAGGAGACCGCGCTCTACACCTGTTTGACCGCTTGGGCGGTTTTCGCGCTGCTACGGCAGGATTCGCGCGGCGGTCTGGGTCTGGCCTTGATTGTCGCCGTATTGTTGGCGCTGGCGGTGCTGGTGCGCGAAACGCTGCTGCCGTTCGCGCTACTCGCTTCCTTATGGGCCGGTTGGCGGCTGGCCCGGCGCGATGGGGTAAGGCGCGGCGGGCTGGCCACGCTCGCCATGCTGGCAGTGCTGGGCGCAGGGCTGGCTCCGTGGCTGGCCTATTCGCGCCAGGTCAACGGAGCTGCAGTGCTGGGGACTGAATTCGGTGCAGCACTCTATGCGGCGAACCACCCTGCGGTGTTTTCGCACTATCCCGATAGCTCGATCGACCTGAGCCGGGCCGAGGCGTTCAAGAGCCTGCCCCCGGTTGATTGGGAGCAACTCAAAAGCATGACACCGCTGGCGCGCGACTGCTGGCTGCGCGAACGCGGCGAGGTTGAAGTGCTGGACGACCTGCCCGGCTTTGCCCTGCGCCGCCTCCGCAAGATCTGGATCGCATTTCGCCCGTTCCCCAGTCCGCTGCATTCCGCGCCGGTCAATTGGAGCTATGCGCTGACCTGACTGCCGGTGTTGTTGCTGCGCTCAGCGGCACTTTGGCACGAGTGGAACGAGTGGCGGCGGGACTTGCCGATCCATCTGCTGTTCGTAACATTTGCAGATATCGCGGCGGTTCTTTGGGCACAGACAGCACACCGAGTGTTTCTCGATCCATACCTGATCGTCTTCGCCGCCGGATTCCTGGTGCGCCGCGACAGCAAGGTGCGGCATTTGCGCGAGCTCAGGCGTTCACGTCGGCATAGTGGCTGGGCGGCTGGATCACTTCCATTCGCTCGGCCAGCAACGGGCGGAAGCTGGGGCGGCTCTTGAACACCGCGTACCAGGCGGCGGCCTGTTCGTGGCCCGACCAGTCTAGCCCGCCGAGGTAATCCGCGACTGAAATCTGTGCAGCGGCGGCAAGGTCGGCCAGGCTCATCGTCGCGCCGGCCAGCCATTGGCGGTGGTCGACCAGGTGGTCGATATAGTAGAGGTGCTCGTGCGCCAGCTTCATCGCTTCGCGCAGCACCCGGCTGTCGGGCGAGACGCGGTAGACCAGCCGCTTCTTCATCCGCTCGTGGAGCAGCGGCGCGGTGACGTCGCCGTAGAAATTCTCATCGAACAGCGCGACCAGCCGGCGGATTTCGGCGCGGTTTGCCGAAGTGCCGTTGATCATCGGCTGCTTCTCGACCGTTTCCTCGAAATATTCACAGATCGCCCGGCTGTCGATCAAGGTCAGGCCTTTGGAGGGATCGTGCAGCACCGGAGTGCGCCCGGCCGGGTTGAGCGCCAGGAATTCGTCGCGCGCTTCCCAGGGGTTTTCGCGCCACAATTCATAGGGCACACCTTTCTCGCTCAGCAGCAGACGAACCTTGCGGCTGAAGGGGCACAGGGGGAACTGGTAGAGTTGCCACATGCTACCCCCATGACTCATGCCGAATCGCGCTTCAACCCGCTGTGCGGTGCTGGGGGGACTTAATCAGGTGGATAACCTTAGGGCGGACCCGCAACCAGGCCTTCGCGCAATCCGGCTCGGGTGATTGTCACGCTGGACGGCGCTAGTTCCCCCACCAGTGCAGCAAGCAGCGCAGCGGCATGCTCAAGCTGCACCGAACGCGCCGCGCTGATCCCGGGCAGCGAGGCCAGCCATTCAGGCCCCATCCTGCGGGCGTAGATCTTGAGGCGGCGGGCTTCTTCGGGAGCGAATGAAGTTGAGGGGTCGTGCTTGCCCAGCCGTGCCTCGATCTTGGCCAGCGCACGCCAGGCCCCGCCGACCAGAAACAGTTCCTGCCCGGCGACCTGCCTGGTCCAGTCGAGCGGCGCGAGCGCCTTCTTGACCGTCTTGCGCAGTCGCCCGCGCCCTTCGGCGCGGATCGCGGCGATGCGCAGCACCCCCAGCGGGAAGGAAACGCACTCATGCACTGCGCCATCGCAAACCCGGGCCAGTTCTAGGCTGCCCCCGCCAAGATCAGCGACAATCCCGCGCGCTTCGGGGAAATGGGCCAGCACGCCCCAGGCCGAGCCACGCGCTTCGTCTTCACCTGAGAGCAATTCGGCCGACAGCCCCAGCGCACGAACTGCGGCGAGGAACTCTGCCCCGTTCTCTGCTTCGCGCACGGCGGCGGTTGCAACCACGCGGAGATGGCTTGGTTTGATCAAGGCGAGCAGCGCTGCGTAACGTTTGAGCGTTGACAGCGCCAGGGCACGGGCTTCGCGGTCGATCCGCCCGGTCGCGACCACGCCGCGGCCCAGCCCGGCCAGGACCTTGTCGTTGTAAAGCACGTCGCGGCCGGGACCGAACACCACCAGTCGGATCGAGTTGGATCCGATGTCGATAATTGCATGGCGGTGCGACGCGGCGGGCATGCCACCGCGCCTAGAGCTATTTCACCGGCCTGGGAAGCGTCAGTCGGTGCGCTTGAAGTCGCGCTCCATCTGCTCGCCGATGGCTTCGAGTTGGGGCATCATGTCGTCCAGCATCCCGGTCATTGCAGCCACCGCGGTCATCATGCCGGGGACCCGGCGCTTGATCTCGCGCGGCATTGCGCGCGCTTCGGGACCGGCCAGGTCGCCAATTGTAGCATTCCTGGGGATTCGGCGCACGGCATCAGGCTCACCCATGGCGTCCATCGCCTTGGCCAGCGGCTCGGCCTTCATGTTCAGCATCATTGCCAGCATCGCGCCCATGGCATTGGCTGCAACCTGCTGGTTGCGCGGATCTTTCAGCTGGCGCGCCACTTCGGTCGCCTCGCTGGAGCGCTCGCCTGCCAAGGCTGGACCGGGAAGCAGCGCCAGAACGGTCAGCGGCAGCACGGCCGCGGCAACAAAACGCTTCGACATCGAATGTACCCTCCAACCCGAATGCCGGGTGCGCGCGAGGCGATAGCGACAGGGCGCTTGCGCTTGGCTGAACGAACTGTGCAGCTTGCGTTAGACTGTCGCCGGTTGGCGACCGAACAGAGCAGCACTTTGGCGCGGCGCGGGCGCGCGCTCGGCCAGCTTGGCCTCGATCCCGTTGTAGAGCCGCTGGAGCGAACGCCCAGCATCGCTGTGCGGCGCAAAGGTCCCCAGCGGCGCGCGCTGGACGGCCACCTGCTCAAGCTGGCTTGCGTGCGGCACCACCGGCCAGTTCACTGCCTGGCCCTGGCGCATCGCGCGGTGCAGCGGCCGCCGCCCATTGTAGAGCGAAAGCACCGGCAGCAGCGGCGGATGGCGATGGTGATGCCGCACCAGCTCTCCGCGCAGCATGTCGAGCGCCCGCGCGGAGAGCGGACTGGGCGGCAGCGGTACGATCAACAGGTCGGCGGCAGCGATCACCTGATCCGACACTTCGTTCATGCCAGCGGGGCAATCGAGCACGATCCGTTCGTGGTCACCCTTGAGGAGAGTCGCCATCTGGGCGAGCCGTTTGCGCTGGCCAAGTCGGGCCAGTTGCCCTGGCAAGTGCCGCAGGCTTTCGTCGGCGGGCAACAGCGATAGCCGCTCGTATGGGGTTCTCTCGATAAGTTGGCGTGGCTTTCCGTCGCGCTGAAAGATCGCCGCTGCACGGGCACCCGGCGCGGGATCCAACCCCAGCAGGAACCCCGCGCCGCCCTGAGGGTCGAGATCCCAAAGCAAGGTGTTGCGCCCGCCAAGCGCGGCAAAGCGCCAAGCCAAGTCCACCGCCAGGGTGGTCTTGCCGACACCGCCTTTCATGCTGTAAATGGCGATAACCGCCATGTGCGCGACCCCAGACCCCTTTGCCTTTTCTTGAGGCAACATGCAGCAATTTACCCGATTCGCAATCCGGGCAAACGCGCTACCCCCGATCCAGATTTGGGACGGTCAATTTGCCGCGTCAGCCGAGACCTCAGCCAGGTATTGACCGCAAGACTTGAAGGCAGCATCGAAGTGAGCCTTGGGATCCTTGGCCTCAATGATTTCCTGCTGAAATTTGCCGACTTCGGACTCAAAGTAGATTCGCACGGTAGCCTCATCGAACTGGCGTTCGGCGAACAACCGCTGGCCAGTTTTGACGAAAAATGTCTTCCCGGGCCCTTTCATCGAAGGATAAGTATCGGCTCCGGGCTGCTTGGTCATCTGATCGCGCGCGAGCACCGAGAAGACCGCCGCGCAGCGCACCCGCTGGTCAAGATCGTCGCTCCGGGCTTGATTGGCCAGCACGCTGGCGGGGCTGCTGGCAAGGGCCAGGGCGAGCAGGATTGCGGTGCTATGGTGCATGCCCTGCCTTTTAGGGGCGCAAAGCTGAACCGCAACTGTCGCGCGCGATTGACCCGGCGCGGCCAAGCTATACACGTAGCGAATCGCAACTGATGGAGAGAACGGCATGTACAGCCACAACATGGTCGGGTCGAATGACATCGCCCGGTCGAAGACCTTCTATGACGCCACGTTCAAGGCGATCGGCGGCAAGGAAGCCATTCAGGATGACAAGGGCCGTCTGATCTACATGCACAACGGCGGCATCTTCCTGGTCACTCCGCCGATCGACGGCCAGCCGGCCACTGCCGGCAACGGCTGCACCATCGGTTTCGCCATGGAAAGCCCAGAGCAGGCCGATGCCTGGCACGCGGCTGGCGTTGCCAACGGCGGCACCGCGATCGAAGATCCGCCGGGCGTGCGCGAAGGCGGCATGGGCGCGCTCTATCTCGCCTACCTGCGCGATCCCGATGGGAACAAGCTCTGCGCGCTCAAGCGGATGTGAGCGACAAACTCTATGAAGTAAGGCCTGACGGCACCCGGCGCGCAATAACGCGTGCGTGGGTGCCCGAAGCCCCCGTAGCTCTGGAATTCAACGGGCTTTCGTATGCCGTGATGATGGCGACGCCGGCCGATCTGGAGGATTTCGCCACCGGCTTTGCGCTTAATGAGGGGCTTGCAGCCAGCGCCGCCGAAATTTCCGACCTCGCCGCTGCCGAAGTGCCCGACGGCTGGATCGTCCGCGCACACTTGTCAGGCCTGGGGATCGACAAGCTGACCGAGCGGGTCCGCAGCCGCGTGGCGGAATCGAGCTGCGGCCTGTGCGGGATCGACAACCTGGCCGAAGTGGCCCGTGCCCTGCCCCTGGTTGCTCCGCATGCGGCGATAGAACCAGCAGCCATCTTCGCCGCGCTGTCCAGCCTGCGGTCCTTGCAGACCTTGACACAACAAACTGGCGCAGCCCACGCTGCGACATGGGTTTCGAGCGAAGGCCAAATCGGCCTGCTGCGCGAGGATGTCGGGCGGCACAATGCACTCGACAAGCTGGTTGGGGCGCTGGCCCGCGCGGGACAGCCGCTGTCCCCCGGCTTCGTGATCTCGACCGCGCGGTGCAGCTATGAGATTGTCGAGAAAGCAGTGCGCGCCGGGGCCGGCACCCTGGTCTGCGTGTCGCTGCCAACTTCACTGGCGGTCGAGCGGGCGAAATCGGCCGGACTCAGCCTGTGGGCACTGGCGCGTGATGACAGCGTATTGTTGGTGAACGACGCCTCAACGCGATAGCAGGAACACCGCATGCTCGGCCCGCCAGGCCGCCGCAGCGGGGCCGATGCGCTTGTCGCCCAAAAGGAACCACTCGCCCTCAACCTGGTAGCCCTTCTGCGCCACCAGCTCACGAAAGTCGCGGACTGTGACGTGGTGGATATTGGGCGTCTCATACCAGGCGATCGGCAACAACCGGGTGACCGGCATGCGCCCGTTCCACAACAGGCTGGCGCGGACTTTCCAGTGCGCGAAATTGGGGAACGAGACGAAGGCCTTGCGCCCTACCCGCAGCAGTTCGTCCAGCACCAGGTCGGGGCGTTTGGTGGTCTGCAAGGTCTGGCTGAGGATCGCATAGTCGAACGAGGCGTCGAGATAGTCAGCCAGATCGGCATCGGCATCGCCCTGCATTACCGACAGTCCCTTGCCGACACACAGCGCGACATTGTGCGGATCGAGTTCGAGCCCGCGCGCATCAACCTGGTGCTGGTCGCGCAGCACCGCCATCAGTGCACCGTCACCGCAGCCGACGTCGAGCGCGCGCGAATGCGGTGCGACGTTTTCGGCGATGATCGCCAGATCGGGGCGCAGCGCGGTCATCGGTAAACCTCAGGATCGTCGCGCGTCAGCATCCGTTCGGGGTGCGGATACTGCGACCAGCCGTGCAGGGTGTAGAGCCCTTGCGCATCGTGGGTAAACAAGGCCCAGCGCCGCAATCCCTGCAGGTTTGGGTGTCCGTGCAGGAAATTGAGCATGGCATGCGACAATCCTTTGCCGCGATGTTCCTCGAGCACATAGACATCGGCCAGGTACGCAAACGTCGCCTGATCGCTGATCACCCGCGCGAAAGACACCTGGTCCGCGCCGTGGAACACCGCGACGCAGATCGAATGCCGGATCGAGCGCTTGACCACGTCGAGCGGGATCCCCTCAGCCCAATAGCTGCGCGTCAGATAGCCATGGGTTGCAACCGGATCGATCCGGCCGGTGTCGCCGGTCAATTCATAGCCTGGCGGTAACTTGCTCATCCCAGGAAACCCGCAATCACCCGGTCAAGCGCGGAGACATCGAGCAGGAAGCTGTCATGCCCGAACGGCGCGGACAGCTCGACGAAGCTGACCGGCGCCCCGGCTGCATTGAGCGCATGGGCGATCGTCCGGCTTTCGGGCGTGGGATAGAGCCAGTCGGTATCGAAGCTGACCAGGCAGAAACGGGCCTTGCTGGCGCGGAACGCATCGGCCAGTCGCCCGCCGTGTTCCTCGGCCAGATCGAAATAGTCCATCGCCCGGGTGATATAGAGGTAGGAGTTGGCATCGAACCGGTCGGTGAAGCTCAGCCCCTGGTGGCGCAGGTAGCTTTCGACCTGGAAGTCGGCGTCGAAGCCGAAGGTCTTTTCGGTGCGGTCCTGCAGCTTGCGGCCAAACTTTTCGTGCATTCCCTCTTCGGAAAGATAGGTGATGTGCGCCGCCATCCGCGCGACCGCGAGGCCGTTGTCGGGGCCTTTGCCCCCGTAATAGTCACCGCCGTTCCACTTGGGATCGGCCATGATCGCCTGGCGGCCGACCTCGTGAAAGGCAATGTTCTGCGCCGAATGGCGGGCGGTGCTGGCGATCACCAGAACGGCCCGGGCACGGTCCGGCCAGTTGGCAGCAAAGCTCAAAGCCTGCATGCCGCCCATCGATCCACCGACTACCGCATGCAATTGCTCGATCCCCAGCGCGTCGAGTACCGCGACCTGCGCTCGGACCATGTCGCGGATGGTGATGACCGGAAAGCGCATGGCATAGGGCTGGCGGTCATCGGCGAGGCTGGCCGGGCCGGTCGAACCATAGCAGCCGCCCAGGACATTGGCGCAGATCACGAAGTAGCGATCGGTGTCGATCGGCAGGCCGGGGCCGACCATCCGGATCCACCAGCCGGCCTTGCCGGTGATCGGATGTGGGCTGGCCACGCACTGATCGCCGGTCAGCGCGTGGAAGATAATGATTGCGTTCGATTTTTCGGCGTTGAGCGTGCCGTAAGTCTCATAGGCAATCCGCACTCGGGGCAAGCTCTGCCCGCCGTCCAGCGCCAATGGCTGGGGCAGATCCAGCACATGGCTGGCGGTCAGGATTGCAGGCTTTGCCATAAGTGGCGATTGCGGGACTAGAAGCGGGCTGTCAATCGGCGAAAGGCCTGCTAAGGGCCAGCCTCGATGGCCAATTCACCCGTCCCCAAGCCGTGGATCGCTGGGATCCATGCCTATGTCCCCGGCAAAGCCTCGGGCGAGGATGGGCGCGCGGTGGTCAAGCTTTCGGCCAACGAGAATCCGCTGGGTTGCAGCGCCCTTGCATTGGCCGCACGCCCCCAGGCAGTGCACCCTTCGCAGTACCCAGACGGTGACTCAAACGCCCTTCGACATGCACTTGGGGTACACCACGGGATTGATCCGGCGCGGATCATCATGGGCGCGGGTTCGGGCGAACTGCTTTACCTCGCTGCCAGCGCCTATGCCGGGCCGGGCGACGAGGTGCTGTTCTCCGAATATGCTTTCTCGCTCTATGACATCGTCGCGCGCCGCGCGGGTGCTGTTCCGGTAGAGGCTTCGGCAAAGGACTACGGCACCGATGTTGATGCCCTGCTCGCGGCAGTCACCGATCGGACCCGGGTGGTGCTGGTCGCCAACCCCAACAACCCAACCGGAACCTACCTGCCGAAAAGCGAGATCGCGCGGCTCCACGTCGGCCTTCCTGCGGACGTGCTGCTGGTGATCGACCTGGCCTATATCGAATATGTCGATCCGGCCGACGATGACGGTTCGATGGCGCTGGCTGCCAGCCAGCCCAACGTGCTTGCCACCCGCACATTCTCCAAGGCCTTTGGCCTAGCCGGAGAGCGCGTCGGCTGGGGCACCGGCTCCGCCGAAGTGATCGAAGTGCTCAACCGCTTGCGCGGGGCCTTCAATGTTTCCAACGAAGCCCAGGCGATGGCGCTCACTGCGCTGGACGATCTGGCCTTTGTCGAGCACTCACGCCGCCACAACACCGAGATTCGCGCCCGGTTTGTCAGCCAGGTCGATGCGCTGGGCAATCACGGCCTGCGCTGCGTGCCGAGCGAAGCCAACTTTGTGCTGGTGCTGTTTGAAGGAAAGCTTTCAGGCCAGGCCGCCTATGAAGGACTGGCCAAGGCCGGCTACATGACCCGCTGGTTTTCAACGCCCGGCCTCAATCGCGGTGTGCGGATCACCATCGGCACGGCCGAGGACATGGACGGCGTCGCCAAGGTGCTGCGCGAACTGGCGGAGGCCGCGAAGTGAGCTTTCAGCGGATCGCGGTGATCGGGCTGGGGCTGCTTGGCGGCTCGGTCGGGCTCGCCATCAAGGCGCACCTGCCGGGCGCTGCGACCACCGGCTATGACGCCGATCCCGCCACCCGCGCCCGCGCGGCGACGCGCGGCCTGGTCGATCGGGTTTGTAATTCAGCCGCCGATGCGGTGAAGGATGCCGAGCTGGTAGTGCTGTGCGTCCCGGTTGGTGCAATGGCCGAGGCCGCGAAAGAACTCGCCCCCTCCCTCCCTGCCGATGCGCTGGTCAGCGATGTTGGCTCGTCCAAGCAGAGCGTCGCCAAGGCTCTCGCCGAAGTCCTGCCCGGCCACGCGATCATCCCCGCGCACCCGGTCGCCGGAACCGAGCGTTCGGGGCCCGACGCGGGTTTTGCCAGCCTGTTCCAGCAGCGCTGGTGCATCCTGACCCCGCCCGAAGGCGCAGACCCGGCCAAGCTGGCCGCGCTGAGCGCATTCTGGGAAGCGCTGGGCGCGCGGGTCGAAGTGATGGACGCGGCTCACCATGACCTGGTTCTGGCCGTTACCAGCCACTTGCCGCACCTGATTGCCTATACCATCGTCGGCACCGCATCGGACCTTGAAGGGGTGACCGAGAGCGAAGTGATCAAATATTCGGCCGGCGGCTTCCGCGATTTTACCCGCATCGCAGCCAGCGACCCGACAATGTGGCGCGACGTGTTCCTGTCGAACAAGGAAGCGGTGCTGGAAATGCTCCAGCGCTTCACCGAAGACCTGACCGCCTTGCAGCGCGCGATCCGCATCGGCGACGGCGACCAGTTGTTCGAACATTTCACCCGCACTCGCGCAATCCGTCGCTCGATCATCGAGCTGGGCCAGGACGACGCCCGGCCCGATTTCGGGCGCAGCGATCACGGCCAGTCCTGAGGCGTGGCAATCGCGGTCTATTGCGAGTTGGCCTACCGCTTCTCGCGCCCCACCGACATGCTGATGCAGATCGAGGCCGCGGTGCTGCCCGAGCAACGCATCGTCAAGGCCGGGCTGGGGCTCAGCCAGGTTGAATACTTCGCCCGCGTCCCCGGACACGACGAAGTGGGCGAGCGGATCTGGCTGCGGGTCGAGCGCGACCTGATTGTCGACTACACCGCCGAGATCGAGATCGCCCGGCCCACCGATCATTTCGCCGATTTGCCCGAGACGGCGCCGCACCTGTTGCCGGGCGATGTGGTCGATTACCTGATGCCCTCGCGCTATTGCCAGTCAGACCTGTTTGAACCCTTCGTCGAAGGTGAGTTCGCTGGCCTTGCGGGTGGAGCCCGGATCGCCGCGATCCGCGATTGGGTCGCCGGTGCCTTCAGCTATGGCCTGGGCGCGACCAACTCCAGCGCCAGCGACAGCCTGCTGGCCCGTCGCGGGGTCTGCCGCGATTTCGCCCATGTGGTGATTGCCATGGCCCGCGCCTCGTCGATCCCGGCGCGCTATGTCAGCGTCTATGCCCCCGATGTTATGCCGTCGGACTTTCACGCCGTCGCCGAGGTGTTCCTGGGCGGGGCCTGGCACCTGGTCGATGCCACCGGCATGGCCGGCCCGGCCGATATCGCCAAGATCGGCGTCGGTCGCGACGCCGCCGATATTCCGTTTCTGACGACCTTCGGGGATGCGCAGTTGATGAACTTGCGGGTTGAAGTCCGGCGCAGCTAGCTGAACAGAAATACCCCGGCCACCACCCACATCACCGCGGTGGAGAGCCAACCGCCGAATTCCAGCCAGCCCCCGATCGCCAGGTTGCCCATCACCTTGCGGTTCCGGGCGATCAGCATGGTCACCACCATCAACGGCGGGGCGAGCAGACCGTTGACCACGGCCGCCCAGTAGAGCGCCCGCATCGGATCGATCTGGATCAGGTTGAGCGCGATGCCGCCAAGCGTTGCCATGGCAATCACACCATAGAAGGCCTTGGCCTCGCGCGGCTTGCGGTCCAGCCCTTCGGTCCAGCCGAAGGTCTCGCTGACCGCATAGGCCGCGCTGCCGGCCAGGATCGGCACTGCCAGCAGCCCGGTACCGATGATCCCAATCGCGAACAGCGCGAAAGCAAAGTCTCCGGCAATCGGGCGCAGCGCCTGCGCGGCATCGGCGGCGCTGGCAATGTCGGTGACCCCGTGCGCATGGAGTGTCGCCGCAGTGGCGATGACGATGAACAGCGCGGTCAGGTGCGAAAAGCCCATCCCGACCAGCGTATCGGTTCGGATCCGCCGCAGCTCAAGCCCGGCAACCCGGCGCGGGCTGACGTGGAGCGGCTTGATATGGCGGCGGTGCTGTTCCTCCACTTCCTGCCCGGCCTGCCAGAAGAACAGGTAAGGGCTGATCGTCGTACCGAAAATCGCCACCAGCGCCATGGCGTGCGGCTTGTCGAACGTGAAGTGCGGCACCAAAGTACCCCACAGCGCTTCACCCCACGGCACATCGGCGACGAACACCACCGCGACATAGGAAAACAGCGAAAGCGTGGTCCATTTGAGGATTCGGGCATAGCGGGTGTAGCTGACGAACACTTCGAGCAGCACCGAAGCGAAGCCGAACAGGGCGGTAAAGACCAGCACCGGCCCTGAAATCACCAGCGCCAGCACCGCGCCCATCGCCCCCAGGTCGGCCCCCAGGTTGATCACATTGGCGATCAGCAGCAACACCACCACCACGCGCAGCAGCCATGGCGAATAATGCTGACGCAAGTTCTGGGCGATGCCCTTGCCGGTGGTCGCCCCGATCCGCGCACAGATCGCCTGGATCGAGGCGAGCAGCGGAAAGCCGAAGAACATTGTCCAGGCCAGCCCATAGCCGAACTGCGCCCCGACCTGGCTGTAAGTGCCGATGCCCGAAGGATCGTCGTCGGCCGCACCGGTGACCAGGCCGGGACCCAGCACTTCCATCGGCGAACGGCGGGCAGGTTTTTCGCTCATACCGAGTTCAATGCGTTGATCGCGGTGTGGACGCGGTTTTCAACCTCGCCACGCGGCAGGCCCGGCGCGATCGGCTCGAAGATCCGGTAAGTAATGGTTCCAGGGCGTTTGAGCCAATGATGATAGAGCGGCCCGGCATCGACCGCGATCGGCACCACCGGCAAGCCCAGCAGCTTGTAGACCCCGGCAAACCCGGCCTGCAGCGGTGGATGCGTGCCGTGGGGCACACGGGTGCCTTCGGGAAAGATCGTCAGCGAGCGGCCTTCGCCGGTGATCGCTTTGGCCGCGGCGATCATGTGGCGCAGCGCCTTGGCGCCTTGGTCGCGCTGGACCTCGACCAGGCCATAACGATCGCCAACCATCCCCCACAGCGGGATCCGCATCAGCTCGGCCTTGGCGAAGACCCCGGGGAACGGCACGACCTGCGGGATATCGATCGCTTCGAAAAAGCTCTCATGCTTCATTGCCACAAAGACCGGACCGTCGGGCAGGCTGCCTTCGACCCTGATCCGGATCCCCAACAGGTTGCGCATGCACCAACGGTGGTAAAGCGACCAGGAATGAACCGTGCGGACAAAGGCGGGGCGCGAAGCCAGCAACAACGTTGCCACACAGGCCAGGACAATGAACACGCTGCCCAGATAGAAGGCCGCATAGAAGGCCAGGTTGCGCGGGATCAGCAGCAGTGCGCGCAAACTAACCTCCAACCGTCCGCACCAGGCCGCGTGCAACCAGCTTGTTGTACTCGACAAACAGCGTCTTGAGGCTTGGCTTGGTCGGCACTGCGTCTTCGATGATTGTTACGTCGGCGGGCAAGACATTCCGCAGCTCGGCAACTGCGCGGCGCATGTGCCAGTCGCTGGTGACCAGGCGGATCGAGCGGCATTTCCTGGTGCGAACCCAGTTGGCGGTCTCACTGGCGTTGCCAATCGTGTCGGTAGCCGACAAGCCCAGCGAAACGCAGCAGGCCATCTGCGCAGCGGAAACATCGAACTGCGTTGCGAACTCGCCCGGCGTGACCTTGCGAAAGACGCCTGAGACGAACAGCTGCGGAGCCCAGCCCTTGTCCAGAACTTCAAGCCCGCGCTCGACCCGGCCGGCGGACCCGGTCAGCACCACCACCGCATCGGCGCGTTGGGTTCCTGCCTGTTGCGGCAGCACTGCGGCAAACCACACAAAGCCCAGCACCCAGGCAAGCAGGATCAAAGAAAGCAGGCGGCGCAGCATGGTTGTGTCAGAGCATCTTCTTGAGCGCCCGGATTACGGTTTGGCGCGCGGTGAACATCGCCAGCCCTACGCCGACAACGGGGATCAAGGCCAGCAATATCCAATCGATCAACCCTAGCGCGCCCGAACTGACCAGCCCGGCGCCCAGCCCGCCCAACTGCTTGCCCAGCAGCAACACCACAACCAGCCCCAACGCCAGCCCGATCGCCCCGCCGCCGGCCGCATCGAAACCGATCGCGCGCTGGAAAACCCGGGCGATCTGGCGGTCGGTCCCGCCCAAAAGGTGCACGATCTCGATCGTTTCGCGATTGGTGCCCAGCGCCGAGCGCACCGCCAGAAGCACCGCCGCCGCCAAGGCGAAAGCCAGCACGCCGACAAGCGCCAGCGAGAGCCAGCGCATGGTTCCGATCGCGCCGAACACCGGCTTCAGCCAGGTTGACTGCGCATCGACCCGCGCCGATGGCGCAACCCCGCGCAAAGTGCGGCGCAATGCGCCCAGCGTCTCTCCGTTCACCGGATCGCGCAGCCGCGCGTCGATCAGCGCCGGGACCGGGATCGCCCCTTCGTCGCCGGTCGGCGCGCCCAGCCAGGGCTCGATCAGCTTGTCGATCTCGTCTTGCGAGACCTGACTGGCCTCGACCACGCCCGGGATGCCGCGCAGGGCCTGCACCGCAGCCTGGGCCTGGCGCTCGCGCTCGACCGGGTTGGCGTTGACTATTTGAACGGTTACCCCGCCGGTCAACGCGTCGCTGGCGTTGCGCGCGGTATTGCTGAAAGCCAGGCCCGCCGCCGCCGCGATCACCGTCAACGCCACCATGATCGCGATCACCCATGGCATCGGGCCCGACAGGCGGCCCTGCGGGATCAGTTCAGCCTCGGCATTGCCGATCCGGAAGCTGGGCAGCTTGAATGCCATCAGGCCGCATCCCCCTTTGGCCGGGGAACCCGCGGGGGATAGCGCAGCGCGCCAGTGGGATCGGAAAGCCGCCCCTTGTCGAGCCGCATGATCAGCGAATCCGGCACGCGTTTGAGCAAGTGGACATCGTGGGTAGCCACCACCACCGTGGTGCCAAGCCGATTGAGCGCTTCAAACAGACGCAGCAACTTGACCGCCATGTCGGGGTCGACGTTACCGGTCGGCTCGTCCGCCACCAGCATTTCCGGACGGTGGATCACCGCGCGGGCGATCGCCACGCGCTGCTGCTCACCGCCCGAAAGCTGCGCTGGCAGCGCGTGCATCCGGTCGGCCAGGCCAACCCATTCGAGCATATCGGCAACCGGCTTGGTGATCTCGCGCTCGGCCACGCCGGCAACCCGCAGCGGCAGCGCGACATTGTCGAACGCCGACATGTGCTGGACCAGCCGGAATTCCTGAAAAACTACCCCGATCCGCCGCCGCAGCGCCGGCAGGCGCTCGCGCGGCAGGGTGATCGCATCGTTGCCGAACATCCGGATCGCTCCGCGCGAGGGCCGCTGGGCCAGGTAGAGCAGCTTCAGCAGCGAGGTCTTGCCCGCGCCGCTGGCCCCGGTCAGGAAGTAGAAACCGCCTGGAAACAACGTGAAAGACACATTGCTCAGCACCTCGCGATCGGTGCCGTACCGCAGCCCGACATTGTCGAACTGGACGATTTCCCCTTCTGCAACGTTGCTCATGTGTTTGGGGCCGGTCCAGTTGGTTCGGGTGAGGCCGCCCTATAGCGGCCAATCCATGTGGAAAAAAGGGTATAGCCGTGCTTAGCGGTGCACCGCGCCCTTGCCCCTTGCCTTGTCCACATGCTTAACAGGGGCATCATGATAATTTCCTGCCCCGCCTGCGCCACACGCTATGTCGTGCCCGATACGGCGATCGGGGTGGACGGGCGCACCGTGCGCTGCGCCAAATGCCGCCACTCGTGGTTCCAGGACGGACCCAGCCTGGCCGAGCCAGCGCCGGTGCCAACCCCCGCCCCGGCGCAAACCCCCGCTCCGGAACCGGCCGCGCCGCCTCCAGCACCCGAACCGGTAGCGCAGGACCCTGCGCCGCAGGTCGAGCCCGAACCTGAGCCCGAACCGGCTGAGGCCACACCGCCGCCGCTAAGCTTTACCCAGGACGAAGTCCCGCCTCCGCCGCCCAGCGCCGCGCCGCTTTCGGCCGACGGCTATGACGAGGACGCAGAATACTCACGCTTCGCGCACGAGCCGCTGTTCCGCCCGCGCCGCAACCCGGCGAAGATGTGGACGATCGCGGCGGTATTGTTCGCGCTGGTCGCATTCGGCTCGATCGCCGCCACCGCCTGGTATGGTCTGCCTGACTGGATGCCCTTCGCGCAGCAGCAATTCGCCGAAGACCAGCCGGGGCTGAAGCTCAATTTCCCGGACAAGCAGCAAGGGCTCAGGCAGCAGGACGAACAGAACTATTTCTTTGAGATCAATGGTACGATCACCAATGTCGAACAAAGTTCGCGCAGTGTACCGCCGCTGCTGGTGGTACTCTACAATTCGCGCGGCTCGCAGGTCTTCATGAAGGAAATCCGCTCACCCAAGCGGGTGCTCGCGCCCGGCGAAAGCGTGCCAATCACCGATGCGCTGGTCAATTTTCCCAAAGGCGGCGTCAAGGTCAAGGTCGGCTGGAAGCCGGGGAGCTAGGCGCTATTCGAAAGCGATTGTCACCCGGCCCGGTTCGGGGTGGCTGACATGGCGCCGGAGCGATTCTGCTCCGCCGCTCTCGCTGTTCACTTCGCCGCGCAGGATTTCCACCTTTGCCCGCGCAGTGACCGTAGCGCCGGGCTGCTGCGGCTGCGCAGGAAGCGGGGTCTGGGCCACCACGGCGGCAAGGACAAGGGTTAATGCGCTGGCCATCGGCAATGGTGAACGCGCGATTCACTTTCGCCGCAACCGCCTGTTCGCGCGCGTCCCCGACCGGGACATGAAGGACCAAATCCCTTACACGCTTTTGAGCGCTTGCAGCCCCCCGCCCCCTTTGCTAAGGGCGCGCTCCTACCCCCCCGGGGCGGCTTGATTGCCCCGATGATTTAGCGGTCGTGGCGGAACTGGTAGACGCGCAACGTTGAGGTCGTTGTGGGCGAAAGCCCGTGGAAGTTCGAGTCTTCTCGACCGCACCAATCAGTCTTTCGAGGTAACCCAAATTGGCCTGCGGGCGCACTATGCCTGCGGAACGGCACAGTTCCGCGGGGTTCGGCGGCATGCGTTTCCGAGGGTGAAGCCAGAGAGCGCTCGACTCCTCTTCCTTGCCGCCAAAAATATGCCGGATTCTCTGTCCCCGAGAACCCGGCTTCACCGAGACTTCCGGTTGGTTGTACGCTCAGGCGGCAAGCCCAAACAGGCGCTCCTGCTCGGCCCAGTCGATCGGCAGGTCGCATGACAGCAGCATGCGCCTGGTCAGCCCCCTGGGCTGAATGCCATTGGCAATCGCCTCAACAATTTTCGGGCTGAGGAACGAGAGCCGCAGCAGCCGGGTGAGCTGCGTCCTGCACCGCCCTTCCCGCCTGGCTAGCTGAGCAAGGCTGAGGCCTGGTGACGCCAGCACGAGTTGCTGAGCAGCGATGGCATCGGCGACCAGGTTCAGCAGGTCATCCGATCGACCATGGTCAATGGCACCGCATTCGATCGCGATCCGCGCTTCACCGAATGGCCGCCGCTCCGGGAGGGGGCGGTCCGGCTCCAGTTGCTGTCCTGTTCGATGCCAACCGCAGCGGGATCGATCCCGATTGCGATACCGTCGCTGCGGATGGAGATGGTCGCGATCAGTTTCCGCAGAGCCTGCTCGCACTTGCCGATCTCCCGTAGCTGCGAGGAATGTAGGTGCGCGCTCGCGAACAGGGTCCGCAGCGCGCCAGCTTCCTCGATCCCCGACAAACGCCGCAGAGCATGCTCATCGTTCAGCAGTAGCTCAATATGACTGACGAGGTGCTGTTCAAGTTTGCCGCGCTGGAACCGGATACTTGACGGATCGCCCTGTCGGGCAAGGTCTTTGCGGGTCTCGTAACAAGCGTAGCGCTTGACCTTGCTCGAACCGTAGGTCGGAACCATCGGCCGTCCATGGGGATCGGTCATTAGTCCGCGCAACATGACCTGCTGCGGCTCATTGGTCGAACGCTTGCGTGGCGGTGCCTTCTGGGCAAGCTGCAGCTGCACCAGCTCCCACAGATCGGCATCGACCATCGGCTCGTGCTCCCCGTCGCAGACCTTGCCCTTGTGAACGATCTTGCCGCAGTAGATTGGGTTCTTGAGCAGGTGGAACAGGCTGCCCCGTGCGAAGGGTGGCGGCGCGCGCCGTTTGCGCCCGTGAGGATTGCCTGAATTGCCGGGCTTGAACTGCCCGCTGCGCCGCAGTTTGCCATATCCGATTTCGTAGTCGCCCTTCCTTCCTTTGGTCATTGTCCTGCCTCCTGCTGGGCGAACCGTTCGGCCGCCACGCCCTCCCAGGTCATGTTGGTTCCGGCGAACACTCCTTGCTTGCCGGTGACCGCTTCGAAGCGCCGCACGATTGTGTCGCAACAGAGCCGGTCGAACTCGATCAACCGCGCGCGCGTCCAGTCTTTTCGGCGGTGACGAGCGTGGTGCCTGAACCCGCAAAGGGATCAAGGACGATGTCGCCGCGCCCAATCTTTGCTTCTTCGAGATTGCAAATTGCGGTGATTGGATAGATCAACTTGCGCAAATGAAACTCCTCGCGCTTTCCTTCGCTGGTGATCCGCAGAGTAGTCTACTTGCGGGAGCCAGTTGGACAGAGCGACTGGTTTTGGGGCCATTTGGCACCTCGCTGGCCGTGATCGCGGTGGCCTGGTTTGGCTTGGAGATGCTGGGCGGACGGCTTTCGCCCAAGCGAGGCGGGCAGTTGGCGCTGGGCTGCTTCATTCTGTTCAGCGCCCCGGCCATTGCGCGGGCGTTCATGGGGCTGGCACAACAGGAAAATGAAGGAGCGCCGCAAGTCCAAGCGCAGGTGATACCGGCGCCTCCCCCTCCAGTCAGTCCGCCAGCCCGGACCAATCCGAACCCGTTTGATCCCTACGCTGGCGCGCCCGGTCCCACAAATTGAAGTCACTGCAGGATTCGGGACACTCCAGACGTCTGGCGGTGGTGGTCGTGATCGCACCGGGCCGCAGCTCCGACGCGGTGTTCCCGCGGAGATCGTAGGCGATGGTGCGCGTGCCAATCGCATCGCTGAGCGAGGCAAGCC